>Ga0307509_10002107_pt1 | contig 32770 bp, 31 predicted proteins | sample 10_EM_MG_FD_202245 | JGI IMG/M metagenome (GOLD analysis project Ga0307509, IMG submission 202245) | Populus trichocarpa ectomycorrhiza microbial communities from riparian zone in the Pacific Northwest, United States - 10_EM | ecosystem: Host-associated > Plants > Roots > Unclassified | place...
CCCCACCACCATAGCCCCCAAAGCTGTCCCCACCTACGCTCAAGCTGTCGCACCCCCTGCTAAAGGAAAGAAGGGTCGTCAGACGAGAAACCCTGCCTCGGCTTCCTCCGTTGCGGTTGCGTCGGGTGAGGTTTTTATGAAACCTCCCCCTCCTCTCCCCCAAGCTGTCCGCAGATTTTTCGCCTCCAGAACAACCTTCGAACCCCACCCAGAGGCGCTCAAGATAGCAGCCCACTTCCCAGACATCGCCGCCTCTGTTCTCAGAGAAGCCAACTGCTCCCTTCCTCTGTCCTTCACCTGCACGGTCAACGACAAAGGCTCGGTGTCATTGTTAGGCACTGACCTTCACACCCCCGCCTCCGCCTATACCCCATATTTCGCCCCCCTTACCTCGAGACTGAACAAGGCCTTTCCGGTCGGCAACTCCCCGTGGGATCTCTTCAAACCCGCCCCAAACGAAACACAGCTTTTGATCCACTCCATTCCTCTTACTTTCCTTCCCTCAGATGATGCCCAGCTCTTCCCCGCTCTTCATGAGTCCATCCGCAATGCCAGGGGAGTCTCCATTCTCTCAGCGCGTTACCTCAACCCGGACCCGGACTCCCGGGATCAAAAATCAGCAACCTCCGTGGTCGTTACAGTGGCCCCGCCCGACGCCTTCGCTATTCTCCCCTCCATCAGCCTCTTCTCCCGAAACCGGAAAGTGGAGCAAATGTCCTCCTCCTCCAAGAATTCCCAATGCAGAAAATGCTGGAAGTTCGGCCACGTTTCTACCCGCTGTCCCGACACATTACCAACCTGTCCCTTCTGCTCCCTCACCCATACCAAGGCGGAGCATCGCTGCCCTAACCCTTCCTGCCCTAAGGGTGGCAATCTCCGACCTGTCCTCGCCTGCTGTCCATCCTCGGTGGCATGCTGCCCTAACTGCCAAGAAGAGCACTCTGCGCGCAGCAGGGATTGCCCCTCCCGCCCAAAACCCACCCCGAACACACCAGAAGTGCAATCTCGACAGACGCAGGACAGCATGGATCTCGCTGAAGACCAGGCTGGCCCTTCGACGGTCCTTCGTTCAGCACCAGGTGCCCCTCCTCACACCCCGAGTGCCCCTGTACTCCCCCGCGATGCTCCTCCACCTAGGCAGAGAGCCCAGTGCACCATCACCATCACCAATCTCGCCCCAAGAGAGAGTGGTGATGAATCTCTAGATTCCGACTCCTCTGAGGGCTCTGCCCAATAATGGAGAGTTTTTTCACTCGTTACACTGACAGCAGTGCTGTCTTCCCATCCTTTCCAATCGTTCAACATAACTGCCTTGGGAGCTGGAATGTTTTTCTTTCACTTTTTCACAGCTTTACTATGCTGCCCCACCCTCCCTTGCTTGTTGCTATCCAAGACCCTCCTTCCAGACGGTCGGTTCTGCCGACGTTTCCGGGATTTCTATCCTTCGCCCCCCCCCCTCCTGGCCGCCCACGGGTAGCCATTTATGTGTCCCGTACTTTAAACCAGCACCTGTCCTGCTCAACTGTTTTTCATGATTCCTCGGAAATGCTTTCGGTTGATATTTTCTCCCCGGAAGGTCTCTTTGGATCCCCCCACCGCTCTCTAAGGGTCACCTCGGTGTACCTACTTCGCACAAATCGTCCTCCATACCGCTCCATTTTGCCGGAGCGGGTTTTCTTTGCTTCTTCCCACCCTCACCTGATTTTAGGCGACTTCAACCTCCACCACCCGTCAGCAGATCCATCCCGCGCTCTCTCTGAAAGGGAGTTTACCATTTCTACAAGCTACTTTGACGCTGCTTTCGACGCCCCGTACCACCTTCTCAACACCCCTGGAGTTTATACCCGGTTCCCTTTTGACACCACCTCACGGCCCTCTGTTTTGGACTTGGCCTTTGCGAACACCGCTCTCTCCTCTTTTGTTTCCTCTTGGGATACGCCCCTCCCCTCCACCGGTTCAGACCACGTCCCGTGCGTGATAACACTAACACCACCTGCAATCATGCTTCCTCCCCCCACTCCGCATTGGGCCCTCCTTGACCTACACGCAGTCGGTAAAGCGCTAGAGGACTTCACCACACTGCCCTGTCCGTCGAGGCCCACACCCAACTCGTTGAGCCGATGGTTTGACATCTCCTCTACCCGCCTTACCTCTCTCCTAACCTCCCATGCCCCGAGCAAGCGCCCCTGCCCCCGCTCAAAACCAAGGTGGTCCCCTCGCCTATCGTCTCTTAGAAGGGAATATCACAAGTTCGCGAGGACGTCTCGCCTTGACCCGTCCCCCCTCAACTGGAGCAATGTGAAGAGCTCAAGAAGAACATACTTTAAAGCCATCGCCGCCGCCAAAAAAACACACTGGTCCGACTTCCTATCCTCGGCCACTCCTCGCTCCCTCTGGACGGCCAAGAGATTCGCATTTGGCCCACCACAAAGGTTCCCGGACTTACCAGGGGCCTCCGACCCAGCCGAGGTAGCAGAGACGCTCCTTGACCATTTCTTCCCCTCCAAACCCCCACCTCCCCCGCTCCTCCGCCTCGTGCGTTATGAGGACTATACCCCCCTCACTTCTGAAGAGGTATCCAGGGCCCTCTCCAAATCTTCGAACACCTCCGCCCCTGGCCCTGACCACATCCCGTACTCCGTGTGGAAAGCTGTACACCGCATCAAGCCCTCCCTCCTTCCCTCCTGGACCCCCTGCTGGCCCACGGTTTTCACCCTCCTTCTCTCAAGAAAGCGCTTGGCATCGTCCTCGACAAACCAGGCAAACCCTCATACGACTCACCCTCTTCCTTTAGGGTCATCGTCCTCCTCCGTACGCTATCTAAAATCCTTGAGAGAGTGGCAGCCTCCCGCCTTTCAGCCCAAGCGGTGGTCTGCTCCCTCATCCACCCCCTCCAATGCGGGTCCCTCCCTGGAAGATCTACCGCCGACGCTGCCCTCGTCCTACAACACAATGTTGAGTCCTTCCACCGCCTCCGCTATAAGGTCTCCACCCTCTTCCTTGACGTGAAAGGTGGCTTCGACAACGTGGAGGCCCCTTCACTCCTCTCCCTCCTCCGCAAGAAGGGGGTCAGCCCATATCTGGTTCAATGGGTCGGCTCTTTCCTCAGAGACCGCACCTGCCGCCTGACGTTCCAAGGATCCCCTCGCCTTTTCGCCCCCGTCTCGGTTGGAGTCCCCCAGGGGTCCCCCATCTCCCCGCTCCTGTTCGTTATATACGTCTCATCCCTTCACCTGCAAATCCCCAAATCACTTATCATCTCCTACGTCGACGATTTCGCTGTTACGGTTGCCTCGCCCGCCTACAGGACCAACGTTCGCCTCCTCCAGATATCCTTCTCAGCACTCAAAAGGAAGGCCTCTCCAATCAACATCTCCTTCTCCGTACCCAAAACCGAACTGGTCCACTGGAGGACTGCCAGAAGCAATGAGCCACCGTGCTCCCTCCCAGTGCAGCTAGATGACCAGCTATTCTACCCACAATCCCGCCTGAAATGGTTGGGCTTCATCTTCACCCCCGCTTTTGACCCGAGGTCGCATTTTTCCCGGAGGTACACACTCGCGAATGCCGCCCTAGCCACGATTCGACGCCTCTCCCCCCCGGGGATGGGCCTCCCACCCTATCTTTGTCTCTCCTTGGCGCCCATCGCTCCTGGCTCCTATTCTTCTATATGGGTCAGCTGTTTGGAGCCCCCCCCCCTCTATCATGGGCCCAATGTCTGTATTTTGGCATCGGGTCGGTAGGTGGATCACCAACTGTTTCTCCTCAACCAACATAGTATGTTTGCTTAGGGAAGCCTGTCTTCCTCCGCTACCTGGGTTGGTACGCCACCAACGTCGCCTTGCTGGCCTAAGGCTCATCTGCTCCCCTCCGGAGATAAATCCAGCCACAGCGCGCCTCCCGAAATCCGTCCCCACCTTCTCGCCCCATGGTGCCGCTGTGATAGCGCGCGGGAAAATTACCTCACAGCCTTATCTCTTCTTCAACCTCGACTGGCGTTCTGCTCTGGACAAGGCGAAGAACCCAAGATACCGTCACAACGCCATTACAGCGTTGGCTAATGAAGCCATCCCCATCTTACACGACGTGGTCACTTTGCCGCCGATCTCCCTCCACTTGACGGACTACCTACCCCCAGTTCCGGGAGTCGTCCCATCGTATGCGCGCCTCAAACTGAGGGCTAAACAAATCCTCCTCTCCGACTGGTCTTCCACCCCAGCCCCCGCGTACTATCCCTATCCGCCCTCGACGCGCCCCCATCCCTTCATGGGCTTGGGTAAGTTTGTTGCAGCCAGGTTACACCAGATGCGCTCTGGGAAAAGTTATCTCGCGGCCCACCCCGCATGGGGCGATCCTGGTGCCGACAAGTCCTGCCCGCTGTGCTCGGAGGCCCCACAGACCTTCGAACACGCCATACTATCCTGCCCCTCGTCGGCCCGTCAGAGATCTCGCCTCCTCCAAGGGGTCTCTGACCTGGCCCCCGAGACCCCAGTCTGGTCCGACCAACAGCTGCTCATCGCACTGGCTGAGTTCATTCGCACCACAGCCACTGGCTTCCCTCCCGGAATGCCCCCGCTTGCCCCCTCCCTCCACACTCCCCCCAACCCGCTCTTTCCCTCTACCCCCCCAACCACCCCCAGCCCTCGAGACTAGTTGGTGATTTATACTTTTATTTATTTAGCTTTGGCTGATTTGCGACGCTTATTGGTCGCGTTGGAGGAAATAGTTATGATTATTTTCTTTGTTGTTTGTTAGTTTGATTTTCGGTTTTGTTTTGGCCATATCGTTAAAGATGCATGTCATTTCTTGTACCGTAGAAACAATGAACATATGATTTAAAAAAAAAAAAAAAAAAAAAGAAAACGGTCACAGTAGTTAGCACGAATCATCTCTCCTACACCTCCGGCGATTGAAATCTCAACACCAGGGAAATCATCGTGGGATGCACCACCTCCCCCTCTCCTCCCCCTTGATGGCTTCTGCCTAGGGGAGTGATGCTATCTCCCCTCCTCTCCCTTAGGGGTCTACCCCCTCCTCCACGGGGTTCTTGTTCCTGTTCATCGTTGACTCCCGCTCATGAAGTTCGGTTCTCCCCCTTTACCCCGCACTTCCTTCGCACCTCGCTTAGGTTTTGCACGGTCGGCACTTCACTCTCTTTGTACACGGTCGGCGCTGAGCTCTCCAAGCCCTTTGCGAAGTACGTTTCCATCTCGGCTGCGTGATCCTGTCTGTGAACGCTTCGGTTAGTAACTTCAGCATCTCGCCCTCATTTCGCATTCGGAAAAGCATCGGCCGCGGTCACTCTAGTCGGTCGTCTCAAGCGTTTGGATTGCCTTCCCCTCCCCACCCTTCCTCCTCCACCACCCGCCTGGTCTTCGTCCCGTCGCTCGGTTACAGCTACAACCTTTCCCCTCCCTCCACCTCCCCAGCTGGCACCTTACTGCTCCCCCCCAGCGGTCGATCCTCGGTCGCTATACAAAAACCCGCCTCGCTTACGCCCGTCCTTCTGGCCGTCGCTAATGCTGCTTTGGCACTCCCTCCGGGGACCCCTCACCGAAGTCGTCTCCATACACCATTCCATCCTGCCATCGGGCACCGCTTCGTCCCCCGGCACCGCTCCGGTGGGCAGGTCCATACTCTCACTTCCTAGCTCAGGCTGATACACGTCACTTATCAGACGTAAATTTTCCTTTGTCAGGGGTTCATTCATCTCTTATGTTTTTATACTTTCTGAGATGTCGCTAAGGGTTCTCTTCTCCTTCCTGCTTGCTTCTTTCCTTTCTGCTTCCTTCGAGTGTACGTGTATGTTCGTAGGATTTGGTTGGGCGATAGGCGAGATGTGCGGTTGGTCTCACACCAGAGGGACTTGGGGGTTTGGATGTTTCCTGGGGTGAGGAGGGTAGGGTTTTTGTCGGCCATATCATTAAAGATGCATGCTGTCTTTGTACCTTAATAAAACAAATGCACTTGATTTAAAAAAAAAAAAAAAAAAAAAACAAAACGGTCACAGTAGTTAGAGCTCTTCACGCAACCATCTAAGTACTTTCTTACAATATACTTTACGTTTACCTCTCGCTTGTATGCAAGCAACTTAGCTCTTAGCGTCAGAGCAACCACGACCCTTGTAAGACAAGGTCCCTCTCTATCTCTCCTCAATAAGATATTGGTGTGAGATATGAAGGCTATAAGATAGTCTAGGAACGAAAGAAGCGATTATAAGATAATCTCGGAAAGAAGAACACTCTCACATCTTTGAACAAACGAGAACTATAATATAGTTCAAGATTCTCACCTAAGCGATTTGTTACCTGTTGCATAAATAACCACCATCCCGTAGGATTGATACAGTGGATGTTTTTTGACTGTGTGGATCAAGAGGGACAGGTTGAGTTTGAAGTTGTCAATAGCATTCTCGGGTTCAGTCTCTCTAGTCCATTTGAACGAGGTTGTGTGTTCGTCATTAACCGTAGAGTTCATGACCTTCCTAATTTCCTCTTCTATTACAGCCTTCGGTTTACCTTTGACTTTCCAGGTTATTTTTTCCCAGTTAGGCGAGGGCCTAGCTGTGACTTATGGGGCGGAGGTTATGGAAGTAATTATGGCTGTATGGTCTGAACCGGTGTGAGGGATATTGGTCTTCCACATTTTGACAAAGTCGGCCAATTGTCTGTTGGCCAAGGTATAATCAATAACGGATGGTCTGTCGTTTGTGTTCTCTTGAGTCCTAGTGTAGACACCAGGTTCGTTGATTATGGCCAAGCCTCATAGCTCCGCCACTCTAAAGTATTGTTCTCCCTTCCAGCGTTCAGCGCTCGACATGTTCCTGGTAGGATCTGTGTAAAGTGTATGTACATTGAGGTTCCCGACCACCTGGGAGGGATGAAAATCTTGTGTAAACAGGTCAGTAGCTTTAACTGTGTTAACTCTATCCACCTGTCTGTTATAAGTATTAATCAAGGAAAAACTATCAAATCCTCCCAACACGGGTCTCCTGTCATTTCTTGACAAAACCAACCGAAGCACATCAACAGTAGGAGAAAAACATAAATAATTAAAATCTTTAGCCAATGAAAGGTTAACATACGTAGCCATCCTCTTCTTGAAACCAAAAATATTAGAAACATAATATTTAAAACCAGGTGTCCTAAGAGGGCTACCTTGAAACAAAGGAGGGTCTTGTAAACACATAAAAGAAACATTCCTATTCCTAATGAGTGAAAATAAAGTCAAAAACACCAAGTTGCTTCCCCTGCAATTATGTTGTACTATAGAAAAATAATGTAAAGGAGTGTGACCATCTGAGTTCTGCGACTCAATCATGGTTATTTGGATATGTCCATATCCTCTGAAGACTGGGAAGCTCTTCTTCGGTCATAGTGTTCTTTGGCGTCCTGTTTAGCCTTGATTTTAACAGGGCATTCCACGGAGTACGCCGGATGGTTACCGCCACAAGCTGCACACTTGGACGGTGTAACAGGGCAACAATCTGCTATGATCTTCCTATCGCCTTTTTTGGGGCATGTTGAAGATGCGCACTTGTACTCCTTTAGTCTGTGTTCACTGGCACAGATAGGACAGGTGTGGTGGGTAGCTTTACATCCTTCTTCAGAATGTCCATAGAGGTAGCATTTCTTGAACAGTTTCGTCGGGCTTGAGTGCCACATCAGCGCAGAGGCTTTGTAGCGGCCGTGAATTAGCACAGATGGTGTGATTTTGTCCACTTCGTCAGTAGGGACAGATACAACCACTAAGGTATACTTCTTGGGAAGTCGAATCTCCGGGTCTTTCTGTAAAAACCTAGCTGTAGTGACATTAACTTGTTGTCCCACAAAGAGGGACTCTTTCATCACTGAATGCATAGTCTCTTCGTCATTAGATGTTGCCTCGAGGGAGAGTCCGTGTATCACAACTTGTGAGTTGGCAGGGGCTCTTCTGAATTCCATGTAGTCTTGTGAGTCCTCAGGAAGCACTGCATTTAAGGCCGTGGTCATGGGGGTCAGGTAGTTGGTGTATTCTATTGACTCAGCTCCTGGTGGTGTTGTGAGAGAAACAGTACCGGTGGTCGAATTGATCTGTATTTGCAGGTTGGTAGGAGCAGAGGATCCACACTTCTGGAGTTCTTTAGTGATAGCAATACTAATCTGCGGCTCAAGTTTGGCCAAGTTAGGCAGGGGTATAGGTGTGGCACGGGTGGCGTAAATGCGCCTTCTCGCTATGGTCTCTGTTTTTGGGCTTGCAGCAGGTGGTGGAGAGGGGGAAGGGGTATTATTAGCCGATTCAGCAGCACCTTCTGGCGCTTTGACCTCCTTTTTCTGCTTCTGCTTGGGGTTTTTGGGCGGTGTAGGGCCAACAGTTGACGACCTCTTCTTTCCCTTCGGGGGTGTTTTGGGAGCAGGTGTTAGGCATACCGGAAGGCTCAGCCTTCCATTAAGTGAATAAAGACCTATAGTTACCCTACCTTAGGATTCTAAGTTCAAAAAGGACAAGCCAACACCCCCCTCCCGCACCAGCGTTGGGACGGCGCTACATCGGCAGACGCCGCCATAGTTGCGTCCCCTCACCAAAGACTTGGTCATGGGAGTCCTCCTCATAACCCCATATACGTCGCGGCCGTCTGTCCGACCGGATCCTGTTTGCAGGATATATGAGGGAAGACCTTTGGCGAGCTTATGCAAGTGGTTCGAGCCAAATTGGTCGACGTAGCATAAAGTTACTGAGCACTAAAGACAAGAGTCGCAAAAGGTGGTCACTAGGTAACGGGACATTTTTACTGACAATGGTTAAGCAACATATTCTATACTCCACGCTCTCGCGATGAAAGTCGCAGAAGTGAATGGTGTTGTTGGATGAGGTAGTTTGAGAAATCAAGCATACCCACACTCACATGCGTCAATAGTATCCTCAGATACTGACGGAACCATTCGATAACGATATGACTATGGAGGGATAATGGCCATTGGTGCGATTATCAGGACAAGTCTATCTTATGCCTCGCAGCTGTCGAGTGCAGAATGCTTCTGCAATGCTAAGAGGTTCGATAACAAAGCTGGCCCCTTTGTTGGTTCAATCACGGAGACCATTCTGGGTATGCAATGGTAAGCAAGACTCCATGCTGACGAAGATGGATCATGACCAATGGACTGATGTGTGGGAGTGCCGTCAGGAAAAACTCATAGTGTTGCGATTCGGAAGTCGAAGTGAGGTGTAACAATTCTCGCCTGCGAGATTAGTATGCAACGGGTAACAACTCAACTACTTACGCCTTCCTTATAACCTTGACAATCTTCTTGCCTTTGATCTGATAGACTATCTTATAATTGATCGTCTTGATCCTTTTGACTTCTTGTAGAACTTCCTTAAGTTCTAACAGACCTTCGTCTTCGTCCAATATTATCTCGTAATCCCTTTCCTCTTAAGGGGGGAGAAAGATGCGGGTTCATAATTTATAAAGTGTCTTTGAAATATAAAGTTATATTGCAACTATCGTTCATACAGAAAAGTACTTAGATGGTTGCGTGAAGATCCTATATCCACGGCCCGTCGTGATCCTTTATATAGGCCTCTTCCCGGAAACAACCCTGACCCTGGTGACTCATACCTATGAGTCACACGATCATGACTCATAATGAGTCATACCCGAAATCCATCAGATGACCCCTATAAGTCACTGCGCAACATACCGTAAATCAAACATAAACCAATCATAAAACATAAAACAAATCATGTGAGCAAAATGCATCACATGCGTGAAACTCGTGACTCATAATATGAGTCACGCGCAAAAGTCATTACATCATTATGACTCATAATCATGAGTCATATAAAATCAACCAATCAAAACATAACGATGACACACAAGCGTGAGTCATGTGAAAATCTATGAGTCAAACGACTGCATAGCATGAAAGAATAGCATACCTATGACTAATAAGTATTAGTCATGTGAAACCTGCCTTGCTTAGTCACAATTTGTGACATGAGGAAACAGAATTGTCAGGGTCAAATAGTGTTCGCACTTTTGGAACGAGCTGGATTTTGTTAGCAGGTACTTAGTTAGTATGAGAATTAGATGTAGCCCGCGACCACCCAGACACGGCATATAAATATTGAGGTGTCTCCCGAGCTATTTGAACATTATCAAGCAACGGAGAAGAGATCTTATCAATATAATAAGTTTTACGCTAGAAAAATCTTTTATCACTCTACCTACTTTATATCATTGAGCCTTCCTAGACAATCTCCGTCTACGATAAAGATTATCGGCCTGAGTTATCTCGCTAGTTTGAGACAGGCTCCCGCCTAACAGCAGGCATTTCCTTTGGAGTGGCCGCTGCCTCAGTGTAAGTGCGAGATTGTTTCTGCGCTGTGCTGATCTGTGGGGTGATTTTCGCCGTTGATCCTGCCACATTTGTGGAGAGGTCTCTGGCGTTGTTCGACAGACTTTTCACTGTGGTAGCGAGTTCGGTGTTCGTGTTCATGAGTTCGTGTATTTGTTGTCTCATCCCAACCATCATTGTGAACATTTCGATTTGGAAGGTGACGTTAACCACCTTGCCATCCGAGAGCTCAGTTTCAGTGGGATTAAGGATTTCTTCACTAAGTGGTGATTCATCTCGTAGAGATAATGCAGGTGCCATGCCCCTGATTCCAGCAAGAAATTCCTGGAAACATGGGCTATTTTCAAATTTACTGGTCAAAGGAGACCCTATGGCTTCTCCTCCTAGCTGGGAAGCCATATCAGCCTAGGTGGTGTGGTGGGGTGAGGTGTTGTAGGGATGTGTGGCAACCGAGGTCGCGATGAAATCTTTGGTGTTGAGTGTCGCGCAACTCTTCACTGTGATTGGCCTATTTTAACGGTGCGGAAAATAGGTGGAACGGAGCTTGTCATGGAGGGATATGGTGTTATTGTTGATATATACTCCTGTCTTCGTCGATTAATTAGTTAGTTGAGAGCATTGAAGAACCATCGTTGAGCTTGAGCCTGTGGTTATCGTTAGTGAAAAGATTTTCCCCGCGCCTGAGCGCGCGATTGTTTTCGTTATGAGGTTGCTTGGCGTTTCGTTTCGTTCATCTCTCGTCACCCGCGGTGTTTCGTGGTCGCCATACCGCAGTCGTCGATCCACGTTATTAAAGGTTCCGGTACAGGATTTGGTGCCTAATTTGAACCTAATGGTTTGGCAGAACCTGTCCTAGTACCTTCATTGCTACTAAGACTTGCCACAGTACCTATCTTTCCGCGAAGACTGCGAATAGAAGTGTGTTGTACAGTACTGTACTCAAGCCGTTGGATTGGAGCTGCATTTCCCTTGATGCCGCCACATGCTGGAAAAAGCAACTTCAATCCGGCAGCTTGAGTAGTGCTTGTACAGTCGCACCTCGCTATCCCTTTTACCTACTTTTTCAAAATCCTCCGGTATACCCGAGCGAAAATCTTTTCACTCACAGAGATTTAGCGCTGCAACTGATCACATCTCACATTTCGTCTGACAACACACCATTTCCCTCCGGTATAAACAGGATTTTCCTGATTTTTATCACTCCGGGTTTTTCTCACCACCTCTCTCCCTTGGGTGAGGCAGCCAATCAGGCTTGCTTTCCCTAAGGCTTCAAAACATCAGGGAAACAGATTGCAAACCAAGTAACTGACCTGTTCCTCCCTCGCCATGTCCACCTCTCTTGTCAAACGTATCCTACAACGCCCTGAGAGCCTCCTCTCATCCCCCCCTCACAGTCCCAGCAGGTTTTCTCCCCTCTTGGGCCAGAAGTCAGGCTTAGGCCTCACTCTGAGGTCCACCCTCCCCCCCAACTCCAGCATTCTACACGCCCCAGCCTGCCCCAACATGAACACCGACGTGCTTAAAGGCATGGTCATCCCAGGGACAACCTTCCCACAGATCCGCCTCGAACTAGGATGCAGAGAGCAATGTTGTGTAAACATTGGGGTCCTGGCCGGTTCCAACCCTCCCCTTCAAACACCCAAACCCAGGCCCATGGGCTTTCAAACAGCACTGGCAAAGGTCTTTGGTGACTACTCGGTCAACGCCATAGACGTACAGGCCCTCGCCCAACTCGCCGCCATGGCCTCCTCATACGAACCCACACCTCACACCGACACCCAAGTCCCAGACTCTCAGCCCCTCGATATCGCCTCCTCCCCCCCCATCCCAACCTCCCCAAAATCAAACTCTTCGGCCCTGATCCCCTACGTCCCGGAGTCGTCCATTCCTGAGCTTCCCATGGATATGAGGAATGGAAAGAACACCGAGGGAACAGGTATGGGGGATAGCCAACACGCTCCCGACCCCTCAAACACCTTTAACAACCCAAGCCTCCCACCACCCACCTCCTCCTCCTCCTCCAACACCAAACACCCGTCAACCTGGTCCTCTTCCCAGATGACCCAAACCAAGAAACAGGGCGGAAGATCCGTGCGCTTCTTCTCACCGCTGGCCGCCTTTGCACCAACTCACCCCCCCCACCACAACACCATCCCCGGCACGTGCTCGGGCAATGCAACGATATCGGAAACCCCCCCTCCCGTCAGCCTGGGTCTACTCCTAGAAAACGAAGGAGCAACCCCTGAGAACTCGGGCCTATCCCAAGAGGACCTCGACAGGCCTATCGTCGTAAAGGATCTTATCAACCTCATGGTAGTTCTAGAAGATGGCATGGAAACAAAGATGAAGGAAATGGAGGAAAGAATCCTAACCGCCATAAGAGTCAGGACGCAAGGGCCTGCCCCCCCCATCCCCAGGCAGTCATATCCCCGACCCCAGCCCATCCCAAACCCCTCCCCCCCTGCCCCAAAAGCCAACCCCGCTCCAGTCCGGAGCCCCGCCGCCCCACCTGCCCAACAACCCCCCAAACAAACCTCAACCGCTGAGGCGACCAAACAAACTTGGGCTGCCATCACAGCTACAGGAGTCGATACCACCGGGTTCAAACTGGTTCCAACCAGGAAAAGGAAACAGAAACCAGCCCCTGGCATTGCAATCGCCCAGGCCCCATCGGCACCCTCCACCCCCCAAGCAAGGCAGAGACGCCTCTTAATTCGTTCGGTCGAAAAGGGACGTAGAGTGGGGGCTGCAAACATTCCCCCCACACGCATCAGGGACGCGATTAACAGCGTCTGCGAAACAAAATTCGCGTGTGCAGAGTATAACAGGAACGATGACCTGGTACTCACCACGATCGACGACGTGTCGGCTGAACCTGCCCTCCGTTTCGCCGCGGCCATCACAAAGTCCCTAAATGACATAGGCATCTACAGCTTCGACCTCGCCCTTGACATTCCCACCCTAAACCTAGTGGTCAATAGCGTCCCACTAGGCAATGACGACTGGAAACCAGAGGACTGGGAAATCAACTCAGAAAAGTGGACAGAGCTGGAAAATGAACTGTCGGCTTTCAACCCTCACATCCGACTCGCCGACAGACCAAAGTGGATAAAATCCATCTCTACCCTCTGGATCGAAGACAAAGTCAAATCGTCGATTATTGTGGCCGTCGAGGCGAACTGATAGATCACCAAGGAATACAACAAACCCCACCCGTTCCTGGCCCTTTATGGGACAAAGTGCTCCTTCAGGAAATACGTAAGGAAGGACTCCTCTACCCACTGCGAAAGATACCTGCAATTTGGCCACCACGCAGTCAGCTCCAGGTCCCCCTCGGTCTGCAAGTTGTGCGGAGGTCAGCACCACACCAAAGACCACCACTGCCAGGAGCTCTACTGCACCGCCGGGAAAGGGAAATCGTGCTCCCATACGGTGTGGAGATGTCCCAATTGCGAGGAAACCTCCCATTTTGCAGGGGATCGCCATTGCCCAACCAGGATCAGGGCCAGATCCCCCACCACAGCGGAAAAGGGCAAAGCACCCGAAAGGGCCCACACCCCCTCCCATAACTAATTATGGCGACCACTGATATCATTTTCCACAACGTCGGCGGGTCGATGAACGTGGTCACTGAGTTACTTAAGTCCTCCCTGAAGCTTAAACCAAAGATCATTTCCCTGGCGGAATGCCCCCTTGAGAACGGAGATTGGATGAATCTTAAGGGTTTCACATGTTATGCCAACACAAAGGCAGAGAGATGGGGATGCGCTGTATATGTCAAGGATGAATATGTTAATATGTTTGCAGTAGGCCGGGTGTCTACGCAATTTATTTCATTATGGACAGCAGGCACCGAAATTACCTTCGGGTACCAGAGACCAAGTGAGGAGAGCTGGGACCCAAATAACGAATGGCACAGGGGGTCTGACAACATCATTATTGGAGACCTAAACGCCAAACACAGAAACTAGTCCGAGGGCGGAAACCACTACGGGCTGAAAATGAGAAGATGGATGGAAGAGAGGGACTTGGAAGTACGCAACCCGTTCATGGTTACACTTCCACCGTACCGACAAAGAGGAAAAGGAACTACCATCGATGTAGTGATCGCTGGGGATAGTAGGACATGCAAAGTCGACACCTTGGATATAGCCGCAGCAGAACACAGGGCCCTCAGAGTCAGAACCAACCTAACATGGAGAAAATCTACCGAGGACAGACTCAGGTACGACAAAGCCGACTGGGGACAGATCAAAGCAGCCCTCATGCTCATGGACCCTACTGCCACTCACCCGGCTCAGGTGCAGAAAACCCTCACCGAAATCCTGCTCTGACACACTCCCGGGGCTAGAAACGGGGCTAGGGCCTTCTGGAACAAGGATCTGGAAAAATGCAGAATGGCGATAAGGTCACTCCAGAAGAGGAGCAACAAAGACCCAAGGATCCTAAACCTCAAAAGGGCCTACCGAAAGAAAATAGCCAAAGCAAAGATTGAGGCGAATGGCAGAGCCCTGCAGCAGGAAACGGACCCCGAATGCTTCAGAAGCGTCCGCCCAATGTACAACAAGCGACCCATTCCATCCTTGACTAGAAAGGACGGCACAATAGCAAGCGAACACCCTCACATCGCTTCTGAACTTCAGGAGGCCTTATACGGGGGACAAAGACAAAGGATCGACACGGTTATCGAGTCAACCTCCGACTTGGAACTCACGCTCGAGGAACTAGACGTGGCCCTCAAAGCTTCCCCTAACGGAGCATCACCTGGACCCGACCGAATACCCACCAGAATGGTCAGAGAGTTTAGGAAAGCCAACGAAAAACTCTTCCTAGCTATGATGAGTAGAGCCCTCCTCGAGGGAATCCCGGCCAGCTGGAAGACCAGTGACACAATCCTAATCCCAAAGGCGAGAAAGGAATCTTACACGGACGCTAAAAGCTGGAGACCCATACAACTCCAGTCAATCCTGGCGAAAGTACTAGAAAGGGTAATCGTCGCCAGGCTGGCCAGGCTCGACCTCCTGGCACCCAACATGTTTGGAGGAAGAAAGAAATCGGGAACCACAGACGCGATCCAGGCTCTCGACGACTTTGTACAAAGCCACCGGGAATACAACATCTGCCTTTCGGCACTAGACATAGAAGGGGGCTTCGACCACCTGGATCTTGACAAGGCCTGCGACCGGATTAAAACAAGGAGCCTACACCTAGCCGAATGGGTCCGACACTGGGGATACGGCCGCCAAACCTCGTACAGGTTCAATGGTCGAACGTCCCAGGCCTTCCACACAAGTATGGGCACCCCTCAGGGCTCGCCCCTGTCACCCATTTTATTCCTTATTAGCACGAAGGACATCCTCGACACTCCCCACAACAACCAGGAGAACACCAGGACAACCGTCCTCGCTTACGTGGACGAGATGCTGATAGCCACCGCCTACAAGGACAGGAACGAGAGGCAGGCCGCGCACCAAGAAACAATCCACGAAATGGTGCTACGTGCCAAGTCTTGGGGCTATTCCTTCTCTGCCACCAAAGGGGAATACATACACATCCGCACGAAAAAACAGATGGCACTTAGCCCGATGGTGGGAAACAGCCTCCTCCACCCACAAGATTGCCTCCGTTGGTTAGGTTTCTTCATCTCCCCAGATTGGAAATGGAAACGACACCTACAGGAATGGTACACCAAAGCCACACACTCCGGCTACGGCATACGAGCAATGACAGAAAGGTACCAAGTCAGGGGCCTCAACGCTTGGTGCACCCACCGGCTCATTAAGGGATTGGTACTCCCGCAACTGAGCTACGGCATAGAGCTATGGAACACCAAGGGCCTCATACAGGAAGCGCAGGCGACCCTCCATAAGATCATGAGGAACAGCTTTGGGCTTGAGACGAAGACACCCAACCTGGCTATCGACACCGAGATCGGCATACCCCCCATGGACCTATATACGCTCCAGCGACACAACATGTTGGCCCTGAGAGCAATCATCCTGGAAAGACCCACACGAATGGCCCAACAATGGCTTTCAAACTCGGGCATAACCGACGTCATCACCAACACCTTCGGACTGAAAGAAGGTTACGCAAGCATCAAGGAAAACATCAGGTACCTCTGGAGCGAGCGGATAACGGCGACCGACATCAGGTACGATGGCAAACCAAGAGCGAAATACGGATACCTCAGAGAGCTCACAAGGCAACAAATGAGGGAGGTTATCAACCTCCGGGCCACCTCGGGATGGCCATTCCAGAGCGTCAATGGGACCAGGAGGCAGTGCGACTGCGGTAGGGACATCATCACCCCACACCACCTCATGAACTTCTGCGGCGAGGTCAAGGCCACCAAGCTCAAGTTGCACAGCAGCAAAACCATCAAGGATCTGGTAGACTGGATAGAAAGTTGGCCACCAACACTCCGTAACTCCACCAAGGCGAAGGCACAAGACAGAGCCGGATACAGGCAACAGGTCTCCGGGGCGGCGATCAACCTACCCATCTCGCAACCAAGCCAACACAAGCCATCAACACCAGCCAAGAACATCAGGAAACACGATCCTTGCAGCATATGTGGCAAGAGCGTCCAGTCAAACTCTGTGGCAAGAGAGAAACACGCCCGGACACACCTCCCAGGCTACGTAAGGGGAGGTAAAAGGAAGAAGGGCGGGCCCAGTGGGGATGGGTGTCACAAATTGTGACTAAGCAAGGCAGGTTTCACATGACTAATACTTATTAGTCATAGGTATGTTATTCTTTCACGCTATGTAGTCGTTTGACTCATAGATTCTCATATGACTTATGATTTTATGTTATTGTTATGTTATGATTGGTTGATGTTTCTATGACTCACGATTGTGAGTCATAATGATGTAATGATTTCCGCGCGTGACTCATACTACGAGTCACGAGTTTCACGCATGTGATGCATTTGGCACACATGACTTGTTTTAGGTTTTATGATTGGGTTACGGTATGTTGTGCAGTGACCCATATGGGTCATCTGATGGATTTCGGGTATGACTCATTATGAGTCATGATCGCGTGACTCATAGGTATGAGTCACCAGGGTCAGGGTTGTTGCGGGAAGAGTTCTATATAAAGGATCACGACGGGCCGTAGACATAGGATCTTCACGCAACCATCTAAGTACTTTCTTACAATATATCTTTATCTTTACAATTACTTTAAGCTCTTAGCGTCAGAGCAACCACGTTACGAAGAAGTTCCCTCACCATCTCTCCCCCATAAGATATTGGGGTGGGATACGAAGACTATAAGTTAGTCTGAGAAGAAAGACGAGTTTATAAGTTAATCTCGGAAAGAAGATTACTCTCACGATCAAAGACAAGAAGAGGACTAGAAGATTATTCTCACGATCGAAGATAAGAAGAGGAATAGAAGGTAGCTCTATAAGAATCAGGTAAGTATAGTTGTTACCCGTTGTACAATAACTCCTCAGGCTAGAATTGTTACAATGGGCAACAAGAAGCAGCGGCGGCACCCGGTGGCTAGTGGGCATAATGACTAGCAGAAGTATTCCTTAATGTACAAGACCACGGGTGCGGAGGCACAGGAGTGGGTTTCCTTTGTTGTTGATGGATTTATATTGTTTCTTTAAGTACTCGACTATTGGGTGGGGAGCCAACGGGATAGGTTTTCTTTGTTGTAGGATTTTGTTACTGTCAACGACCACGGATGCGGGAGCGCAAGTGGGTTTCTTTGAGTCTGTTGAAGGATTTATTTTCTTGGTACACGACTATTGGGTGGGGAGCCAACGGGATAGGTTTCTTTTGTCGAGGGATTTCCTGGCATACACGACCGCTGGGCCTGGAGAGGACGGGGCGGGTTTCGTATGTTCGGTGGACCAATTTGTTGAGGGGGAGGTGAGATTGGAAGTGGAGTTTCCTTTGTACGGTCGGGCTAGGAGGTCGACGGTGGTAGGCCTAGGGCGGGGAGTTGGATTTCTTTTGAAAAGCTGGGGGCCCAGGTCCGTGGGGGGTGTCACGGAACGCCTCACATACTATTTAGTTAGTCGTAGGTAGAAAAGAATGAAAATCAGGTTGAACCTCGCTATCCCGGATGGCCAAAATCCAAGAAATTTGTCCGGGACAGCGAATTATCCGGGACAACGAGTCAGGTTTTGGTGTAAAAAAATTTAGAATTCTGGAAATTTCATCCGGGACAGCGGGGGATCCGGTAGAGCGAAATCCGGGACAGCGAGGTGCGACTGTACTCGAGTAGAGCCGTAATTTTTCAGCCTCACACACCCCTGGCCAAGCCTTCTCAAGAAAAAACAGTCTTTCTTCTCCTCTGTTGCCCCCCCGCCTTTGGTCTATGAGCAGCACCAACAAGAAGGACAATAGGCAAGACAAGATGGGCACCGCAGCATATAAAAACCCGGCCACCACCATAAACGAAAACATTCGCGATGTGACAGACAGTTTCAACGTGACGGGAAGTTTCAATGTATGGAGTAACTACGAGATATCTGTGGGGGACGACAAGCGCCAGATCCTGGAGTGGTTGTCTCCCATGGCACCACGGGAAAGGCATCAGGCTGTGTGTGATGGCCGGGTGGATGGTGTAGGAGACTGGCTTCTCCGAACAAACGAGTTTAAGAAATGGCATACAAGCGAGGATCAGAGGATCCATCCTGTGTTATTCTGTTATGGGGATCCAGGGGTGGGGAAGACCTATCTGAGGTGTGTTAAAACTAGCTCTACTGAAATAGCGTGCAAAACTAAGCGCGTGAACACCAGCTCTCTTGTAATAGACACACTGTGCGATTCCATTGACGAGACTAATGTGGCCGTCGCTTGTGTGTACTGCGACTTCCATGCTCATAAAGAGCAATCTGCGACTTGTGTATTGGCGGCTGTTTTGAAACAACTTGTCATGGCCATGGAACCGGTCCCGGAAGAGATAACGGAGGCCTTTGAGCGAGCGAAGCGGTCGGTCGGCGGCCGGGCACTCAGGCTCCCCGAAATCCGCGCACTGCTTGTCAAGTTTCTCTCTCCTCCGCGACGAGGATTTATTTGCATTGACGCTTTAGATGAGTTTCCCACAAAGAATCGACCTGAACTTTGGCACTCTTTACAGCACATCGTCCGGGAGTGCCCAAACACTCAGCTATTTATGACCGAAAGGCCACACATTCAAGATGAAGTGGAGAAATATTTCCCCGGATACCCCGATCTAACCCCCATAAAGCCTACCAGGAGGATATTAGAGGATTCATTACTATGAGGTTGAATGGGGACTCGGAGCTGGATGTAATGGATGCGGACTTGAAGGCGGAAATTTTTAGAATTATTCCGGACAAGTTCTCCGGGACGTAGGTAACATCTATAGATAGTGAATTGGGACTAAGGCTATCAGCTAACAGTGGGCCCTAGATTTCTTCTGGTTTCCCTCATTATGGATGCAGTTCTGGAAGATGCGACGATACATCAGAGAAGACAAACGCTTCATAGGATGACCAACGGCTTTGGTTTGGATGACGCATACAGAACAACATTGAGTCGCATTGGGGAGCAGAGAGGAAACAAAGTGAAGCTTGGAATGGAGGCGCTGATGTGGGTTTCGCGTTCCGAACGGCCGCTAAAAGTAGAGGAGCTGTGCCATGCCTTAGCGGTGGAAGTAGGGGCTACAGACCTCAATGTCCGCAATGTTCCATCGATGAGGACCCTGTTGAGCTGCACCCTAGGGCTTCTTACGGTTGATGAGCAGGCCTTCACTGTCCGCCTCATACATTTCACGCTCCAGGAATATCTTGCAGCACATCCCAACTTATTTATCACACCCCACTCCATAATGGCTGAAACATGCCTCACCTATTTGAACTTTCACTCCATCTGTAAGCTTGCGACTGCTTTCGATACCATCCCATCGACGACACCGTTTCTCCACTATGCATCATGTCACTGGGGGTTCCATGCTAGGCAGCAGATGACGGAAGGCGTGAAACGCCTTGCATTACGACTTCTTCAACGAGACGCGAACCACATATCGGCTAACATCCTCCTGCGTGAGCAGAGCGTTGAGTTCTTGTCCGGGTGGGATCGTTGCAAAGGCAGGCGTCCCGATCCTCAGGGATTTACCGGATTACACTGCATCGCATACACTGGGATTACCGAAATCGCGATTGACATGGTGGGCATGCAGAGATGGGATATGAACGGGCGCGATTCTAATGGTGCAACGCCATTAATATGGGCTGCTAAATACGGGCATTACACCCTCGCGGAGCTACTTCTTGAGCAGGGAGATGTCAATCCCACCTTATCAGATAAGCAGGGCCTAACACCGCTGGCGCATGCTGCGAAAGCTGGGCGGGAAGAAGTGGTGAGGTTACTCTTAGAGCAGGGGGGCGTCGGTCCCGATTCGTCGGATGACGATGATAGAACACCGCTATCACATGCTGCCGAATATGGGCATGAGGACGTCGTGAATGCACTTCTAGAGCAAGCAGATGTCAGCCCCAATTCGGTGGATAAATATGGCCGGACACCACTATCATATGCTGCCAGATTTGGATGTGAGGGCCTGGCGAAGGCGCTCCTTAAGCGAGTGGATATCGATCCAGACTTGCCAGATGAGGGTGGCCGGACACCGCTATCGCATGCTGCCGGATCTCGACATGAGGGTGTGGCTAAGATACTCCTGGCGCTAGGGGATGTTAATCCTGATTCGTCGGACAGGCATGGCAGGACACCACTCTCATATGCTGCAGGCTCTATGCACGAGGGCGTGGTGGAGCTGCTCCTACAACAAAGGGATGTCAAACCCGATTCGTCGAATAACCACGGCCGCACACCATTATCATATGCTGCCGAATCTGGACATGAGGGCGTTGCTAAGATGCTTCTGCAGCCAGTGGATGTCAACCCTGATTTTTCGGATAGATATGGCAGAACACCGCTATCATATGCTGCTGGAGCTGGACATGAGGGCGTGGTGAAGATGCTCTTGGAGCGAGAGGATGCCAATCCTGATTCGTCGGATAGGTATGGTAGGACACCGTTATCATATGCTGCCGGAGCCGGGCGTGAGGGCGTGGCGAAGCTGCTCTTGGAGAGAGGGGATGTCAATCCCAATTCATCCAACACGCATAGCCGGACAGCACTATCACATGATCCCGGAACTGGAGATGAAGGCGTGGTGAATCTCGATTCGTCAGACGAGTATGGCTGGACACCGTTATCATATGCTGCCAGATTTGGACATGAGGGCGTGGTGGAGCTACTCCTAGAGCGAGAGGATATCACCCCCGATTCGTTGGATAGCTATGGCAGGACACCACTATCATATGCTGCCGGATCTGGACATGAGGGCGTGGTGAAGCTACTTCTGGAGAGAGGGAATGTCAACCCTAATTGGTCGAATACGCATGGCTGGACAGCACTGCCACATCTTGCTGGTGTTGGAGAGGAGGGTGTGGTGAAGATATTTTTAGAGCGAGTCGATGTCGATCCCTATTCGCCCGACAAATATGGCCGAACACCACTATCATATGCTGCCAGATATGGGCATGAGGGCGTGGTAATGATACTCCTGGAGCGAGCGGATGTCAATCCCAATTTGTCGGATATGGGTGGCAGGACACCACTATTATATGCTGCCGAGTCTGGACATGAGGGCGTGGTGGAAATCCTCCTGGAGCGAGGGGATGTTAATCCCGATTCATGGGATATATATGGCCAGGCGCCACCCCCACTCGCTGCTGGGTCTGGACGTTCCGGTGCGGTGAGCCTATTGTCGGAGCCAAGGCCTTTCGATCATCAAACATCACCAAATAGTGATGGGGCCCACCGAGTCTCCGTCCCTGCAGTTTGGGCCCCAGAGGAAGTAGAATTAGGTGCGGCATCACAACGAGAAGGCATTACTTCTGACATCAGACCCACCATCGCGGAAGTCGTTGCTCTCGCCCACTCCGACAACCCTTCTTTGAATCAGACCGAAGCACCCCCCTCACCCTCCATTCTCCAGCCCACCCACACATCCGACACCTCCCCCGACCCTCCCATCCTGCAGCCTTCAAGGCCGCTAAAACGCGACCAAGTAGCCCCGCCGCCTTTGCGTCGTTCTAAGCGCAAGCGTTTCCCTCCCTCTTAGTTTCGCGAGAATACCGGTACCTATCATCCTAATTAGTCTGTATGGGATTTACCATATAATCACCACCCCAACATGCGCCCCTCCATGCTCAACTCACACCTCTAAGTCCCACCACCTACTGAGAAACTGCATTCATATGCACTCCCTGAAAATCGGTTTTCGGCCTTTAGCGTATCAATTTATTTCTCCGTCAGGTATCCGACTAAGAGCCGAGCTCCGAACTACTGTGGTTAGAACGGGAATTCATGCCACAGAGAATTTCTCACAGGTACTTCCTATTCCTCATATGGCTTCCTTTCCCCCAACCCCCCCTGCTTGTCTTGCCTTTCGCCCACCCTTGGGGATGCCGGTGGAAGTAAGTTACCTCGGATTATTCTCTCTCCTTTCTCTCATTCTTTCATTTCCCTTCTTCCTTGGCCATGTTTATCCTCAGACTAGAAGTCTACTGGTGCTAATGTATTGTATAATTGAAAGGCCAGAAACGGCCATGAATTATCTAATGTATAATAGTATCGTAATGTTTTTTTTCCTTCCCCCATCTCTTCTAGAGGAAGGGAAGCGGGTTTTCTCAATCTCTCCGGAATTAGATCTGGGGCATCGTGTCGAGCCGTTTATACATTATTTGTATATTATTGGTGACTTACCTGTTTCCATTTAATCGATATAAAGTACTGTACCGTACATAGCAATCATATACCTCCCGCTCGACCAACGCTTTCTCCGCAGCATCATAATTCCGCGGGCCACATAAGGTTTTTATATTCTCTATTGGTTTGGTAATATATCATAGCTATTAGTTTGTGTCAAAGTAGGAATGAGGGTCACACGGAAGTAGCCAATAGACTTAAGAGATTTTACTTGGAACTTAAGCACTTTGGAAGGAGGATGTGGGACGTAAGTTTGACGGTGTGTACTGTACTCCGTTCATTCGCTCGCTCTGGCTCTCACCTTCACTCAACTAAACTAAAATCAAACTAACGGTAGAGACAAGTGTATAAGTAAAACACAAGTACCACATCCTGATCCTTCAATGGATCACGCATACATAATAAACTACTGCCATCCCCGAACCTTGCCGAGCTCTGGGGCAAATACTTATTGCGAAACCGGCTGCCTTTATCTCCGTATTACGGCCGCTGGGAAGGAGATATTACGAAATTTTCCGGTGGTCTGGGTGTAATGGAGCTAGGCTAATTTAGTGGGCTACTAGAGAGACTCCACCTCCTTTTAATGTACAAGAGAACCGCCCAAACAATATTTCACACCCGAGACATCCGAAACACTTAACCAAATACCAACCCTCCTAATCAAAGATTTAATAATTTGGATAAGCGGGGAGGGTAACTACAGCCAGGGAGGTATAATATTATTTTGGGAGGCGTAGTATACAGAAAGATAATTCAGGTTATTTGTCCGGCTTTGAAATATACCGCAAGGGAGCACCCGGCAACACTGATCATTGATTTAACTTATTGCTTAACTCAAGTCAAAAATAAAAAATCTCATCGCCCCCCGCCCCCGAAAAGCTCCACCTTTGTAATTTTCGTATGATACACCAAGGGCTGTGAGATAAATAGCCTTGGTTTCGAAGAGAAAACCTATTCAATACCAGCGAGTCTCGGACCCTCCCTACAGAATACCATCCAAGTTTTTTTATCCCAGCAAACACACAACGTTTCACCCACTGCGTATAGATTAAATAAAAGATCTCTTATTTAGGAAATGCTTAGGCAGGCATCCTGCCAAGCTGTGCCAATGGTGCTTAATACCTTGCTCGGCATTAGAAGAAAAGTTTTTTATATAGATAAATTGCATTTCTGTATCATACCAGCTGGCTGGCTTTTGAAGCAAAAAAATACCAATAAATACACCTAGGTCTCGCTTATTTTTAAAGAAACATTTAATTTTTTCAGGAATTTTTGTGATTATGTTCTCTTGCCCAAAAGTTGAAGGAATATTTTCCTGGTTGTGGGTGAAACGTTGCGTTTTTGCTGGGGACAAAAAAACTTGGATAGCATTCTGAGTGAGGGTTGTAGACTCGCTGGTATTGAATACGGTATGATACACTGACAGCTTTGTAATTGTTGTCGTTGATTTTTGATGTGGCGACCTGTGACCGGAGGGCAGCATCGCCACACTTTGCTCTTAGTTCCGTCCAGTGTAGCGCGAATCCGATTTGCTCGAGTGCACGAGTAAATCCGGTAGGTCTTCTCAGCCACAACCACATGAATTGTTGCCGATCGCGCCTGCAACCATAACATGCCAAGACAGTTGCAGACTGAGGCATGATCAGCATTTGCTAACCAAACTCATGGCGTCGCTTGGCGTGAAACCGCCCAGATTTTTAGCAAGCCCCAGCTCCCAAAAACGAAACCGTATTTTCACCTCACCCGCCCGGCATACGAGCAGAGCACTAGCCTTTCAGCTTCTCCAACTTCAAGCTCTCAAACAAAACATCCTCTTCTGATCTACGAGTAGCACCACTAACAAGACAACGTGGGTTTTGCCGCACACTCAAACCCGACCTCGACCCTGAACAGAAACGTCGGTATTGTGATGGGCAGTGAGAACAAGGTGTCGATTACCTGCGAGCCATCGGCGTGGGACGAGAAGCACAATATTCTGGAGTGGTTATCTCCCTTGGCACCTCGGCAAAGGCATCGGGATGTGAGGGAGGGTCGAGTGGGTGGAGTAGGAGAGTGGCTTCTTCGAACGAACGAGTTTGTGAAATGGCACACAAGTGAGGATCAGGTCCATCCTGTGCTATTCTGCTATGGGGATCCGGGCGTGGGGAAAACATATCTGAGGTGCGTATAACCGGCTCTCTTGAGATGGCATGCAAAGCTAAGTGTGTAAACGCTAGCTCTCTTGTAATAGATGCACTATGCGATTCGGTCGATGGGGACGACGTGGCCGTCGCTTGTGTGTACTGCGATTCTCATACTCATAAAGAGGAGTCCGCGGCTGGTGTGTTAGCGGACCTCGTGAAGCAACTCGCCCTGGGGGTGGAATCGATCCCGGAGGAGATAAAAAAGGCCTTTAAGCGAGCGAACAGAGAGGTTGACAGCCGTGCGCTCCGGCTCCCTGAAATCCATACAATGCTTGTCGAGTCCCTCTCATCCCTACGACGAGGATTTATCTGCATTGACGCTTTAGATGAGTTTCCCTCAAACCATCGACCTGAACTTTGGGAATCTTTACAGCTCATTGTCCGGGAGTGCCCAAACACCCGACTATTCATTACCGGGAGGCCCCACATTCGAGAGGAAGTGAGGAAATATTTCCCAGGACACCACGATCTACCCCCTATAAAGCCCACCAGTGAGGATATTCGGGAGTACATTACTATGAGACTTAAAAGGGACCCAGAGCCGGATGCAATGAATGCGGGATTGGAGGCCGATATTCTTAGAATTATTCCGGACAAGTTTTCCGGGACGTATGTAACATCTGTGGATGGCTATTCCAAAGATATCAGCTAATAGCAGGCTCTAGATTTCTTCTCGTTTCCCTCACTATGGATGCAGTTCTGGAAGATGCGACAATACATCAGAGGAGGCAAACGCTTCACCGGATGACCGACGGTTTTGGTTTAGATGACGCGTACGGCACAACATTGAGTCGCATAAGGGAGCAAAGAGGAGACAAAATGAAGCTTGGAATGGAGACACTAATGTGGATTTCATACTCCAAACGGCCGTTAAAAGCAGAAGAGCTGTGCCATGCGCTAGCGGTGAAGGTAGGAGCTACAGACCACGATGTCTACAACGTCCCGTCGATACGGACCTTATTGAGCTGTACTTTGGGACTTGTTACGATTGATGAGCAAGCATCAACTGTTAGTCTCGTGCACCTCGCTCTGCAAGAGTACCTTGCAGCACATCCCGACCTGTTCATCACACCTCATTCGATTATGGCTGAAATATGCCTCACTTATTTAAACTTCCACTCCGTCTGTGAGCTTTCGACCACTCTAGCTTCTATCCCATCGACAACACCATTTCTCCATTATGCCTCATGTTACTGGGGGTTTCATGCTAAAAAGGAGATGTCGGAAGGCGTGAAACACCTTGCATTACAACTTCTTAAACGAGATTCCAACCACATATCGGTTGGCGTCCTCCTGCGCGAGCCGACTTCCGAATACCTGCCCAAGTGGGATGGCCGGTTTGGCAAAAATCTGGATTTCCGGGGACTTACCGGACTGCACTGCATCGCGTACATGGGGATTACCGAAATCGCAATTAACATGGTGAATATGAAAAGGTGGGACCTGAATGGGCGCGATCGGGACGGTGCAACGCCGTTAATATGGGCTGCTAAATACGGGAATCACGAACTCGCGAAGCTGCTTCTCGAGCAGAAAGGTGTCAATCCCACTATATCAGATAATAAGGGCCTAACACCACTCATACATGCTGCGAAGGCCGGGCATGAGGGGGTAGTGAAGCTACTGTTAGAGCGAGGAGATGTTACTCCCGACTCCCCGGATAAGGATGGCCGAACACCGCTATCATACGCTGCCGAGTCTGGTCATGGGGGCGTGGTGAAGGCACTTCTGGAGCGAGGGGATGTTCATCCCGATCAGCTGGATTCGGATGGCAGGACACCATTATCATATGCTGCGGGATCTGGACATGAGGGTGTGGTGGGGATACTCTTGGAGCGAGGGGATATCAATCTCAATCTCCCAGGCTGGGATGGCAGGACGCCACTATCATACGCTGCGGAATCTGGGCATGGGGGCGTGGCTGGGATACTCCTGGAGCGAGGCGGTGTCGATCCTGATTCAATCAATAGGTATGCCCGGACACTACTATCATATGCTACCGAATCCGGGGATGAGGGCGTGGTGGGTCTGCTTTTGAAGCCAGATGATGTAGAGCACCAACCCTATCCAAGAAACTCCCGTCCCCGCTCCGGGCGCCCAAAGGGGGCCAGAATCAGGCCTAGTACCACCGCCAGAAGGGATTATTGAGATAGGACACTTGCTCCCGGAAGTCATTTCTCCCCCCGCCTCCGAGCCTTCATCGGATCAATTTATGACACCCCCATCACCTAGGCCCATCTCCAACGCCACTCCCGCCCCCGCCCCCACCACCTTGCCAGCTTCAGAGCCACTGAAACGCCATCTTACACCCGCCCAGCCGCTTTCACGTAGTTCTAAGCGCAAGCACCTCCCCCCACCTAGCCCCCTCCTCCAAGACTCTTATCGCCCCCCTCGATGACTACCGTAAATTCTGAGTAAACTCGACCCGCCACCATACTCCTGAAGGTAGACACTATTCCTCTTGATGACTAACCCTGTGGTAAATTCGCTTTTCTAGGGATAGTGACTGCCATATAGGCAATAGTGGCGGGTCAAGTTTGTCCAGAATTTACCGTATATCTAACTTTGCCACATGATTGCCATACCAACATAAACACCTACTTCCTCAACCCGCCCTCTCCATCCCTACCAGCTACTGGGAAATAGTATCCACGCGGATTCTGTGAAAATCTGTTCCAAGCCCTTAATACATCAATTTACTTCCCATGAGGTACCCGACGAAGGCCTGCGCTCCAGGCCACTGGAATTGGAGCAGGAATGCACGCCAGAGAATATTTCCCGCAGGTTCCTTATTCCTCATATAGCCTTCTGTTTTTCCACCATTGCTTTTGCCCTTTCTTGTCTCCCGTCTCCTGCAAGGAGGCACCGACAGGAGCAAGCTACCTCGGGTTTCTATGTATGGTGGTGTTTTCTTGCTTATTTACTTTCTTCATTCTTATGTTGATTTCAGGCTGGGAGTCGGCGGGCAGGGATATATTATATGATTAGAATATTGGGAGATAACCGTGGATTTGTTTGTACATTATCGGAACCCTTTTTTTTGTTCCTCCTCCCGCTTTTCTCTCCGAGAGGGGGAGAGGGAAAGGGGTTCTTTCGGTTTCCTCATAGTTACGGTAGATCTTAGGCACCCTGTCAAGCTACCCGGATAACGTACCTCACGGCGAGACGAAACACACGGTGACACAAAACAACCATATAGAGTGTCGCTCAATGTCCATAATTAACAGGTATTCTCATCAGCCTCAGCCCCGATGCCAATATGCTCGCATGCTCCTCAAGCTCGTGGCAGGCGGGAATGTAACCCTTGTCCTTTTAGGCCTGATTTAAGGTGGTGAGTGCAAGTTCGATACCCTGTTCTGTTGCAAAGTGGCAGTTATAGACATTGAGGGGGGAGAGTGTTTATAAAAATGATTGATTCCTTCTATCTAATGGCTTTAATTTAAGCGGATACCTACGTGATGCCTCGGAGGTGAGTTTGCGAATTCCTCCAGATGCTAGACGGCATGCTACGGTAGGTAAACAATATCAACTTGCTCGCATAACCCCAACCATTAACCCCTTAACGGTTGGCACCATATCGAGCTGCTTGACGGTCGTCCACCGTATTAACTCGTATAATCCACTATCTCCGCCAGGTATTGTCGGGCATGCAGATGGCCATGCGGTAGATTACGACCGGAGGAGGTTATCTGTATGCTGGGGACTTGAGGGCTCCACGTCATGTATTTATTTTATTTTATTTTTTTTTGTTAAATCCGCGGTTTATTCGTAGCTAAGTACAGGAAAATCCATGGCATGCACCCTGAGGTATGGCCTGAAAACCCAATAACAAAAGAAAATCCTTCACACCATCCCTTCAAATAACAAGTGAGATTTGTAAACCAAAAAGGCTTACGTGAGCCTATAACCACAAAAATTACAGGAATCAAGTATCGGCCATTTCCTCCTCATTCTCCTCCTCTTGGGGTACCCTATCAGGGCGGGCGGGGCATGACATCGAGTGGGCTTCGTGCGGGCCACCACAGTTCACACACTTAAGAGCGGTGTGGCTGCAAGGGCGGCCTCGGATACGGCAAGTAGCAGTGGGGCAAGTGTGGGCCCCGGTTAGGTGCTGGTGAGCGCACCATCGGCAGGAGGCAGAGTTATTGCATCTGTTGTTGTGATGAGCGAAGCCATGACAGTTCGAGCATTGAGTGTTTGAGTTGAAACGCAATCGGCGTTCCGTCCTATACGTGGAAGAGAAGGCCGCCAGTCTCCTGCCCACAAAGTCAGGAGCCCTGGGGCCTGTTATCGCGATTACAATTGTAGAGGCAGCTTTGCCTACTCTAGATTCGTCCGTAGTGAGCCATCTGGGTTGTCCTGTAAGGGCGAGCCCAGTATTGAAGGTGGTCAGCTCGGTTGCGATCGCATCCAGAGAGCTAGAGGTTGGGAGTCCGTGCACCAAGAGCTGCGTGACCGGGGTGTCCAAATGAACACTAACAGTGCCAGGAATAAGGTGGAGGAAGGTACCCACTTTGCTGTTAAGCGAGGTGGCCCTAATCGATTCCATCGTATTAATCGTAATGGTGTTCCCCTTTACGGAGACAGTCTGAATATAAGTACCGGCGAGCGCAGTGTTGATTTCGTTCCTCAGCTCCAACTCGGTCTTGTTAAGGGGGCCGCCTTCCCGCTTGATGATGAGGCGGCGTTCTCTGGCTGTGATGCCCTTCCTTGGTTGCGAGGGCTTGGTGTTGGTCGTAGGTTTGGGCTGTACAGGTGTTGTACTAGTCTGAAAGGTGTTACGTTTCTTGCCCCCTTTCCTGGCCACTGTGGCCCAAGAAGCCTTGGGTTCGGCCGGCAGGGGGTTCGCAAGAGGTTGTGTACCAGAGCCAGCCGTCGTGCCAGGGGCCTTGGTGTCCGTGAGGGAAAATGGTATGGGGGCAGGTATATCGGGGCGAGGTTGCGTCGCTTGCAGTGAGGCTACTTCCTGCGCCAGCAGGTCGATACTCTCCATCAGGGTGTCGACAGCCGATCTATAGTCTTTGTAGATGGAGGCGATTATCTCGATGATGATCTGTCCTTCCATTTCGGGTACATATGGTTCCACCTCTAGCCTCTTCGCCGCTGCCTTGTAGACATCCAGGAAGTAGGCTTTGTGGGAATAGCCGCGTTGGAGGTTTTCCTCCATGCCAGGCATGGTCGAAACCGTTGAGCTTCTCGGTCGTTTGAGAGGTGGGGGGCCCGTAGGCAACAATATCTGTGACAGGATCGATGCACCCTCTACCGTAGTGGAGGGTCTTGCACCTGGTGTTGGGGAATGATCATCTACAGCCTTTCCCTTCTTGCGGCGACGCCGGCTAGAGGGGCCAGGAGAGGGATCCATATGGTATTCGTGTAACCTGACAGGTCACGTTACGCGGAAATCTTGAGATAGTGTACGTGGTGTTGAAAAAAGTGCAATTTGCACTTTTGAGGAAAATAGGGGAGGGGAAGCTTGACATCATGTATTTATACCTCTTGCTTTCTTGTACCTCTTACGAAGAACACCCCCCTCCCCACCTTACACGAGAGACCTCCAACAGTATCATACCTAATCTCCGTATTCAGAGACCAAACCCCCTAAAAAGAATTGTGCTCCCCTCGCAAAGCTAAGCTTGGGTGCGCTGAAGGTGGTGGGTCTCATCAGCTGGTATTCGCAATTCTGTTAACCGGTCCAACTAACCCCACTGTGGGTTGGGGCAGGGATTTTACCGAGATTAGAGTGCAGACGGTGATAGTGGGTTATACCAGTAGATACGACCTATTACCCTGCGCTTTCAACGCGTCTAAAGAAATTTCTCTGGCTCAAATATTATTTTCTCTGTATTCTCCTGTGAGTTTATAATTATTATTATTTTTTTAATTTTTTTTGGGGGTTTTCATGATATTGGAGTTGGGGGAGTACAAGTACTACCAAATTTCAAAAGTATCCGGATGCCTTGGCGCCAAGATATATTTGCCCAGATTGAGAATGCGCCGGGGATGATAATATTGAAACCACTAACTATCCATGAAATTTATTCCCGCCTTTTTGGCTAATACATTGAGCTAGAATACTAGGCAGTTTAGATACTTCCCTATTAATTTCCTCTATCGTGATCCTTTCCCACTCTTGTTTCAAAATTAATTTCATTTCCCCAGCAGTAGTCACCCTTTCGACACCTCTCCGGGTTTGAATCCTAGACTTCATTATGTTCCACAAGTGCTCTATTGGGTTTAAATCAGGTGAATTAGGTGGCCAATCAACCTTATTAATCACCTCCTTAATTCTCTCATAGTTGGTGAAGTCCGAATCATGTGCCGGAGCGTTGTCTTCCATCAAGAGAAAATCCGGGCGGACCAATTTTGGTGCACGGCATGTGGGTCATAATAGCGGGCGAGCAAGATCAGTAACATACCGCCATGAGTCTATACCCTTTGAATCCCCCCTCTTTAGCTTCTTAATCTTATACTTCTTGCCTCTCCATGACTGGGTAGTTTTGGTCTTGACACCGGTAAGAGAAGCAAGGAGACGGGCTTCACGAGCATTCGCCAATTCTTCCCTCCTCAACTCCTTCCACTCTTCAGATGCTCGCCATGCGGTATTAAGACGAGACTCTTCTTCCCCATAGTTCTCATTATAGCTGAGGATCTTGCCCGCTGCAGTCACCTTTTCCTCCTCACTCTCACTCTCCCAAACCCAGAATGGCCCTTTCCATCCATAGGATATCATCCCCCAGCACATAATTGAAGCACCTTGCTTTTTCCTTGCTCCTATGCAGTCATCCGCCCACCGCTCACTCTTTTCTCTCCAAATCAAACACGGTCCGTAAAGACCCCCGATCTCAATCGACATCTTATCTGTAAATGCGTAATTTGCCCACTGTTCCGTTGGCCGCCATCCAGCCCGTGGTTCACAGTACTCCTGTTATATAGTTAGTATTCCTTGTAGTCCTTATTTAGATTAATATTGTATACTATAAAAACTCGAATAGAAGATAAATGTGCTAGGACGTTGGAATTTCCCTTCTAAGATATGTGAGAATGAACACCACAAACTTAACCCTTAGTTGAGACAAAACAAAAGGTATATGGAAGGTGCCTTACTCGGAAAGGTAACTCCAACGTCCTAGTATACTTTTCATTCAAGTCTATTCAAGCTTTTATAGTACTGGAGTTGATTACATACCAACCGCTTTTTTTGGTTTTCCTTATTCAAAATAAATTTGAATACCTCCGGGTATGCCCCAATCCCCCGCTCCTGCAAGGCCCGAAATACTGTTGTTTCACTCACATGTGACAGGCCAGCCTCATGGCGAATATCACACAGAGTCATTCTCCGGGTGACAAAATCCTTCTTCACAAGCTTCACAAGCTTATCCTTATCACCTTCACTCAAAACAGTAGGGCGGCCACTGCGAGGATCAGAATCCAAAACTGAAGCAGAAATTAATTCAAGGAGGCTGAATTCCTTATCAGATATGGG
>Ga0307509_10002108_pt1 | contig 32754 bp, 53 predicted proteins | sample 10_EM_MG_FD_202245 | JGI IMG/M metagenome (GOLD analysis project Ga0307509, IMG submission 202245) | Populus trichocarpa ectomycorrhiza microbial communities from riparian zone in the Pacific Northwest, United States - 10_EM | ecosystem: Host-associated > Plants > Roots > Unclassified | place...
TTTCCAGGTCGTTATTGCGGTCGTAGTTTGCCAAGCCCTTGTCACGACCGAGATCTCCAAGAATGCCCTGCGTTCGATCCATGTTGTTCCTAAAACCCCGTAGCTCTCGAGTAGCGTCGTCACGAAATCGAGGGTCGTCCCTTGAGCCGCGAGCACGGCGGCCGTAGTCTCCTGGAGGCAAATCATCAATGGAGAACAGTGTGCGCGCGGGCAGAGGACACATACGAAGGTTGCGCGACTGCGTGCGCATCTCCCGGTAGTAAGTGTTCAGCAAGTCGAGTTGGACCAAGCCAGCCGCGTTCCGTGGAAACAAGGTAGGGACAGCAGTCGGATACGAGAGCGTGACGTCGCGGGGAGCGACCCTTCGAGGGGCAGAGACGGTGGAAGAATCAGGGGCGGCATGAGCGTGGCCGGAGCTGCGTTCCTCCTTTGAGAGTATGGGTTCGACATCAGGGATACCGCCAAGCTCAGGTTGGGGAAGGGCCTGGCGAGTTCGCAAACGGTTCGGAACACGAAAGTCGCGTACTCCTCGTCGCCGGGCAACGAGCCTAGGATAGGAAGCGATAGAAGGTATGGATCTGGTTTCTTCGACAATGCGAACGTTGACGTCGTGCCTGCGATAGTCAACGGTAGCTCGTGGGATAACGTAGGCGTTGGCGGGGATGCCGACGAGCGCGAGCGCAAGGACCAGGGAGAAGAATCGGGTTACAGAGGGCATTTTCCTGCGGAGCTAGCCAGTAGTATGCGGGAGATAGGGTTATGTAGGCGGATCCTGTGAGCGGAGATGGTGGAGGGAGGGGAACAAGAAGCGTTGAGACGAATCCTCAACCAGCCTCTGTCATTTAAGGAGCCTCAGTCCAACCTGGAACAAACACGAGTAAATGTTGAAAACATCCCGGGAGTGAGCCCAACACGTGGGAGACCGCATCCGCAAGGTGGTTCGGTTCGATCCTGCGATCGACGGCGTTCTGCCTGCCAGCCAGGGGGGCATCGGCCAGAACACCGATTTCTCCTCGCTGGGCGTATCAAGAGAATGTCCTGGCAGGTTTGGGAAGAATCGCTTGTGATGGGTGGGTCAGCGAGTCCTCCCTGACCATGCGGATCCGCGACCGCCGCAGACCGCCCGCTCGTGTGTAGCTGAGGACAAGGTTAGTGTACTGTACGAGATCAGAACGTTGACGTTGTCCATTTCACCCTTACGACCGTTCGGAAGGCACCAAGCTTCGCGTGAACTAAAAGTCCCGTTGTGATCTCGATACCTTCTCACCCCGGGCCCCGCGTTACCTATGACGCGTGGGATCAAGCTCGAGTTAAGCGGATGACTGGGAACGCACAACTTGCTCGGGCATGATCGATGATTTATGGCCGCGGACACGCGTGTCGTCGTTGGCTTGGGAGAGTTCACAGCGGAGAGTCGCACGTCCATTTGCGCTGGTTCATTCACCGCAAAGCGACACGGAATTATGGGAACCCACACATGGCCGAGCATGTATTGCAGACTGAAACACAGCAACAGGGTGTATAGCAATGTACACAGAATCATGGCCCGGTAGGTGCGAGTAAGTAAGGGGAGGCATACCAGCATCACGTTAAAATATAATAGTCAAGGAACGGGATATAGAATGAATGAAATGTCCATCGGGTCGTTCGGGGACTTATCCAAAGAGGACAAGAAAGAGCTCATATGGTGACCGGGGTAAAGGAGCTTGGTTGGCCGTATTGGCCCAACCGGTCGTTCGCTGTAGAACGTATGACCGGAGTGTTTAGAGAGCATTGCACGACTTTCCGTCCGTGGAAAGAATGTAACCGTCCGCGCAGGTATAGACTAGCGTCGCGAATTGTCAGATTCATCCACAACCAGGGTTGAGAAGACAACGACTCACTTTTGCAAGAGCTTTGCTCGCACCCGACGTTCCAAATGCCCGGGATGGCGTTGCAGTTCTGACCCTCGCCAAGGGTGGCGCAACCGCCACAGTTGTCGAGGTCAGCGAGGGTGTCGACACACTCGTAATCACCACCGATCAAGCTGGAGACGGGGCAAGCAGAGAGACCCTTAGGGCAAGGAGCAACATTGCGGGAGCGGAGTTCACGCTTCTTGGCAGCGACGCGCTTGTGGTGGTTTCCGCGGCCATCACCATCACCGCCATTGCCACCCTTACCGCCCCTGTCATCATCATCGCGGTCATCATCATCGGGCTTTCCGGGGGTCCTGGACGGGGCAGGGGGTTTGGTGGTGGTGGGACGGGATGGGGGAGGGTTGCAACAGAGGGAGCCAGGGCTCCAATTCCAGCCTCGACCACACTGAGGAGGAGGAAGGGTATTAGGTGGCTGGTGAGGAGCACAGCAGCCCTTTCCAGGGTGCCACGACCAGTTGAAGGGGCAGTCAGTGTTGGAAGGTGGGTTGGAGGGATTCCTCGGTCCGCCTCTGGGAAGACAGAGGTTCTTGGCGGACCACCTAAGACCCTGGTCAGCGCACCACTCTCCACGTCAATCCGGAGAACGTACTTGAATTGGTTGTTTCCACAGTCATCACCGTGGGCGAGAACGAAGGGGATAGCCAAAACCAAGAGAACGATGCGGGTAATGAGCGACATTATAGAGGACCCAAAAGAAGGAAGGGGTTTGTGAGTTGGGCGACGAGCCTGAGACGGAGAAAAGAAAGAATTGATGGGGTATTCCCAGCCGACGCGAACCCTTATATACTTCGCCCGAACATCAGGCGAGCGTTTCGGCTGTTGATCAGTGTTTCGAGCGCACCACGAGTCCCTTCACTGTGGTTACCAAGCGGAAACCTAACGGGTGACAAGGATATGGTTCCATCCGCCGTAGAACTTCCGAAGCGTGCCGGCAGCCGAGATTCTCGACGTCCCTTCGCCTTCCTGAAAACCCTTCGCGTGTTCGCTCACAAAGGCTACACGCACCAGGCCTCTGCCTAACGAATCGTTCTTTCCAGAACAGACGTTCCAGACGTGCCTCGAACAATGAACGCCGTCCGTGGTCCACCAAAGGCGCAGATGGCACGACTTGATGTTGTCGAGCTGGACAGATCCCGCCCATTCTGATCCGACCTGTCAATTTCCGATCCTGGGACCCAAACTACGGGGCTGGTGAAGTAAGAAAGATTCTGCGTCCGGGGATTCCTCTCCGCCACCGCCAAGCACGACGCCACATCCAGGGAAATGGAGGGAGCTGAGCGGCGAGCAGGCGGGAGGTTCAACGGACGTGACGGTGAGTGAGACGGAGGCTGAGCGGCTGGCCGTTGCATTTGTTGCCTTCACGCCCGACCGAGCGCCTCCCACTTCCATCAGGTCGTTGACGTTCATGTTCAGGTACAAGGGCGTGAACTACCATCGAAAATTCCATTCTCACTTTTTTCACCCATTGCGACCGTTATGTAATAACAGAAGCTTTGCCCCAAGACGTACGGATAAAGTCATGTTCTACTTGCTACTTCGCCTCGCCAATGTTCCACCAGACAAACATCCCCGGGCGACGTCTCAGCGGGAGTTCGTCAGGCTGCGTCAAGTTTTTTTTTTTTTAGCTTATCTGTCACACGGTGATTGGAAGGATGACAGCCGACGAACCTGACGCAGCGAGCGTGTTTTGGGTGTTCTGAATTGCCCTGGCGGCAAAGTACCGGACATCCGCATCGGCGTCGTTCTTTTGCACTTCCAACTTGGGCAGAATCATCGTCTGGACCAATTGCTTTCCCTGAGGGGTTGCGCCATATGTAGTGGCGAGGACCTCCAATGACTTGGCCACGTTGAACTTGATGTTTGGGATGGGGTCATCAGCCAGGTCCAACAATCGATCAATGACATCCTGCTGGATGATTTCAAACGTCAACGCCGGCGCCATCGTCTGAGATACGGCGATAAGAAACATCAGACCGCGGTGCTGTTTGAGTGTCCCAGGGATGAAACCCACCGTGATCGCTTGAACTGTGGTCATCCTATATAGGTAGTTGGGATGTTTCGCCATCCCGACCACCTTCGGCACGATCGCAACCCGAGCCCACTCAACACCGAACGCTTCTGTGAGCTTCCTGAGATTGACAGTTGCCGCTTCCCTGATGCTATAAACGGTATCTCCCAGCCACGACATGCACAGTGTGCCTAACTGCTCGTCGAAGAATTGCTTCCCGAGCTGAGTTGCAAGGAGCGGCATGTACTCGATAATGGCCTGTCGCACACGCCATGATTTGTCCTCCGCAAGCTCGACCACGGCAGGAAGCAGGCTTTCAGATAGAAGCTCAATGCCGATCACTGGGACAATGATCAGCAAGTTCGCACAGCACCACACGAGATGACCCTACCTTTGTTGACCTGATCGAGTTTGCTGATGATATTCAACCGGACCTCGGGGAACTCGTCCTTGAGGAGGTGGAGGAAGAGTGGGAGAAGGTGTTCGATAGTCGGTTGCTTCCCAAGCAGCGGTGCGAGGCCGCTTATCTGGGTGGCAAGAGCCGCCCGGACGTGTTGTGACGTATCTTGACACAAGTCCCTGACACACGGAACAATTCGGATAAGAATGACCTCCTTCTCGAGCGATTTCGAGAACCCTAGACTGCCGTCAATGTCTCAACACAAACGATTGCAGACCACGCACCGGGAATCTGACCCGAAGCAGCAGTGCGGACCTCAGCTTCGTTGTCCTTCAAAAGCTGGACGTAATGTCCAATCAACTCTTCGCGGACAAGGTCCTGCCCAACGGCCTCCGCCAACTGATGAAAGGAGTTGGGGGACCTAGCAGGGCCAAGGAACCGAGGAACGCACCTCGTTAAAGTGGGTCGCGGCCATATATCTGACTCGCCAGCTCTTGTCTGACACTGTCTGTCTGATTTGTTTCAACAACTGCTCCTTGACCTCGGCTGGCGTCAGCTGTTGAGCGATCGCGATAAGATCTTCGACGGTCAGAAGTCGGACAGAGTCCTGATCGTCCGACTGGAGTCTCCTGTACACCGCTAGACCGTCAGAAAGAACGTGCTGTTTGCTCAATTTTTTCGCGAATTCCTGGGGGTGCGTGCTCCATATCAGTGACGTCGGAGAGGGACAACACATCGTCATCACTCACTCCGAGCCACTTGGCGGCTGCTCGACGAACCATCGGGGTATCATCGGAGCCCAACGTCGTGAACGCCTTCCTCATCTCGTCCTGGACTGCTGGATCAACTTTGTCATAAACGGGTGCGTAGAGCGCGCAAGCTGATGTTCTGGATGTGAACCATTCTCCCCGAGAGAGTCGTTGTACAAGCGGGATGTAATATTGTTCGGTCTGGGATTTCGAGAGGACGGCAGCCACCTTTGTTATTGACTCTGTAGCCTGATATGCGGGCAGGAAAACTTGAGAAAAAGGCAAAGCGGTGTATTCTGGACGCGTACCTTGTCTCTTACGACGGTTTCTTCGACAGCAGACAGATTCTCCAATGGCCCCAACAACAGATGAGCATACTCTTTCCCGCCGATGTACTCTTCAAAGTCTCTACCCAACTCCTCCGCCAACGCCAGTAAAACTTCGTCTTCATCGTCGACAGACTCTTGGAGGAACACGATCAGTTCTTCTCTTGCGCGGTCGGGGCCAAGGGCGAGGGCGATAGTCGATATACGGTGAATGGCGTTTAGTCGCAGTTGAACATCCTCCGAACGGAGTTCATCCATAAGGATGGCAATGGGCGCAATCTGGTTGATCGTAAATCTATCGGTTGGAGAACGAGAGAGATCGGAAGACCCACATCCTCAACGGAGAAGCTCATGGCGGCGAAGTAACGAGCTGGTGAACGGTGAACGGTCGGGCATCGTGGATAGGGGAGTACCCACGTTGGAGTTATTGTCCACGATGCAGACAATCGGTTCTGTAGGGGATATTCAACGGTCGGCAGCGTGGTCTCTGGAGGTGGTCGTGGTAGGGAGGATAATTGATATTCGAAATTCGATCCCTCAGTCGTGCCGAACCTTCCTTATCCAGTGTAACGTTCAACACTGTTTCACTTCACTCGAGATAACACGGTAACGAAATGCATTCTAATGGACAACAGGCGAGGGTACACTATCCCAAATAAAAGGGCTGAACTACCACCAAAGCCCTGTAAACAACCGGTTAGCAATGTGTGACTATCAAAAAGTGCGGAATACCTTTTTCTACAAGCACGCAGGGAGGAGAAACAACCTCTTCGCAAAGAAGAGAGGAAGGAAAAAATTGCGCGGCCGGAGTCGGCTCTCGAAGAGAACCAGACTTGGCCACGGCATAACCTCCGCGAGGGAAGTGAGGGAAAAAATTTGGTGGATTGGCGATCCAATCCAAAAGACGGGGGACCATGTCGCTCCGTCAGGGTTGAGTGTAAAGCCGTATTTTGGCAGCACAATAGTCGCTTTGGACCTCGAATACATTGATTCGGTGCAGAGTCAGGGAGGTGCGATGACCAGTTGCATGTAGGCAGTATGTTTGTCAAATGCTCGTCAAGGTTGTTTGGGATTTGGGTGGTGTCATATGGCGTAGTCTTTTACTCGCAGTGTCTTTAGTCAATTCGTAGGTGGACCCCAAACCTTACCGTGGTGCACCAGAAGCGCACAGGAACTCGATAGGGCGAATCCCAAAAGGATTCGCCCCTCGTCGTCACCTGAGACCCACGGCAGGGAGAGCGATCCCCATTCCGTTCCGTACCCACCGCGGACCACGGCGCACACCTAGGGATGCAGGGGGCACGACAGGGTAAGCCTCAGGGGCTTACCCCTCGACGCCACCAGGAACCGTGGAGGGTTGACAGTGGGCTCAGCTTTACGCAGCGTGACGGCTCTTCTATGTGCAAGAGTTGGACGGGCTGATTATGGAATAACTTTGATATGATTCCGGAACGTGTAGACTTTGGATCTCGTGACGAGAATACAGGACGCGGACAAATTTGCCCAGGGTGTCCGAGCTCGGTGTGAGCGTCAACCGTAGTAGGTTGAGGTGGCCATGGAGGAGTGGCGCGGGACGACGACGGTGGTCGTGGTAAGAAGATGAGTTGTGAGAGGGGCATTTACATAAGCACCAACGATCATATACCCCATCGTTTAGGGCAGGGGTACCCTCACTTTGTCCCAGGTCGCCATGCCCGTCGAGCAACTCACTGACCGCGTTATCCTCAAACATCCAAAGGTACTACTGTCCCGTTTTCTGGCCGAGGGGTGGTCTGAAACCGGTCGCAGGGTGCTACCGTAGAGATCTTACATTACGGTGCTACCGTGATCTCCTGGAAATCTCCCGATGTTGCGGGTGGCGAACCTCTCGAACATCTCTTTGTCTCCTCCAAGGCCGCTTTGGATGGATCCAAGCCAGTCAGGGGCGGGATCCCGATTGTCTTCCCCGTATTCGGCGCCCCGGAACTCCCAAAATTCCCGAACCTGAAGCAGCATGGATATGCTCGCAACAGCACCTGGAATTTCATCTCCGTGCTGGCTGATGATGAATCAAGTGTCTCCGTTAAATTATGTGGGTATATTTGTTTTCTTGTGTCTGCTTTCACTAGGTTTCTGATCTGCCGCCAGCTCTCGACCCCACCCCGGAGGTCAAGACGGTCTTTGACTTTCCTGTCTTCCTCGAATACGTCGTGACCGTTGCAGAGCGTCAACTCGGCACGGACATCCACGTTACCAACCACTCCGGCACAGATGTATTACAGTTCCAGGCTCTGTTCCACAACTATATCCGGGCTCCGGCTAACGATGTGGTGATCTCCCCGCTCACCGGCAAGACATACTTCGATAAGACAGAGGCCACCCCAGAAGCGAGGCTCACGCCCAAGGTTGAACAGAGAAAGTACGTCGATGTCAAGAAATTTACCGATTCCGTCTACGAAGATGGTGGTCAGGCGTACGAGGTTTCTTGGCCCCAGGGCGGAATTCAAATCAAGACGGAAGGCTTAAAGGATGTTGTCATCTGGAACCCACAAAAGACTGCCGGCGAGGCTATTGGAGACATGGAAGACGGTGGATGGTACGTTCAACCTGCTGGATTCCAATCATGACCGCCTCACTCCCTCCAGGGAGAAATTCGTCTGCGTCGAACCTGGCCACGTCCGAGGCAACGTCACCCTTCCCGTCGGGGTGTCTTGGGTTGGCCGACAGGTTCTGAGGTATGGTTGGTGACTAACCAATCGTCTATGAGGATCAACAAAAGAAGGGTCTACCGAGGCCTATATCTCACTGTACTTATACCTATGATCGATCACAGTCACAACTGTTTCATACAACCATGTACATCTCCCAATAGCACACACACACTCCCCTCATCCTGTTTACCATGACCTCAAGCTCGCCAGTGTTGCGCGTCCGAATCAACCACATAGACCATATCCTCGTCGAACCGGGGCCTCTGGACAACTCAAGTCAACAACTCGTCCCCATAATCCGAGTCTACGGCATATCCTCTATCGGGAAGAAAACCTGTGTACATATCCATCAAGTTTATCCTTATTTCTACATCGAATATACTGGCAACGTCGATCCCGAAAGCGGTATGGCCCCCTGTCAATTTCAGTGTCGATGCTAAGAACCAGGATGCACTTTTGTGTTTACAGTGGGGAGTTATATGGCCGATCTGACGCGTTCCATCGACCGTGCCATCGCGTTGTCGTACAAGCGAAATCCGTTATCATATAAATCACGCTTTGTTCGAGCGGTATTACTCGTCAAGGGTGTGCATTTCTACGGGTTTCACTCATCCTACGCGCCATTCCTCAAAATACACATTATCGACCCCTCCTACCTCACCCGTGCCGTCACTCTCTTGAAGTCCGGCGTGGTGATGTCGACGAAGTTCAACGTGTTCGAGAGCCACATCAGCTTCTGCCTTCAATTTATGTGTGACTTCAACCTCCATGGTTGCGGGTGGCTCGATCTCGGCGAAGTGTGGAGACGGGGAGAAGACTATTTCTCCGATGAAGAACCAGAAGAGGGGGGACCCGACTATGAGAACACACAAGCCGTTCGGGCCCTCTTCAAGTCATCACCGCATCCCACCCAATCTCGCATGGAACTGGAGGTGGATGCAGTGGCGTTCCACGTTCTCAACAGGCACGCGCTTTCTGCCAGGAAAATTCACCACAAGCTGTCTATCCCTGGACCGAAACCTCCCGCAGATCCACTTGTTCTGAGCGTCAGGGAGCTTTGGGAAGACGAACGAAGGCGCCGCGCTGCCAAGGGTTTGGATCCCTCTCCGGAGCTGCCCGCAGACCCTAGCGAGAACTCTCGCAGGCCCGGGGGTGATTGGGTTGCAGAAGCCCGGTGGTGGGACGAGATCAAACGACGTATTGAAGTCGAACGGTGCCAAGAAGAACCGCCCCAGGACAAGGGGTGGGAGAAGTGGGTCCCTACCACTTTCGAAAGCTTGGATGGACTGTGGGAAGACGGGTACCGCGCATGGAGGCCAGAACTCACAGGCGACGAGGCTCTCGATGGACCGGAGCCAACGTTCAACGATCAATCATTCAACCCATATGTTTCTTCTTCAATCACCGGGCAACATGCTGGAGAACCTTCACAAATCTTGCGGTCGAATGTCAACGAGACATTGCTCTCGAGCCAACAGCTTGATCACCTTTTTGGCGAGGAAGACGGGCGGGTTGACTTCCAGAACCAGGATCTTGGTTTTGAAGAGAACATCGAGTACGAAGACGGATTTCTAGGTGGGGACGTGGTGGACACTCCTAGGAATGAGTCCCCGTTAGGTACAACTCCCCCCGCCACCCCTTCTGCGATTCTGCAGAAGGTCACTCAGGATCCTGGAGGGTAGGTTGGCGTGCTGTTTCCCATTGCTTGGTTTCTTCATTTGCGATTGTCAGGTTTACCACTCCACGAAAACGGAAGATCACGGCTGAAGATTGGGCCAACATATCAGGGTACACCTCTCAGTTCGTTTATTACTTGGTTTACTGACTAAGGATCAGATACGGTAGCCCCTCGGGTCTGCCAGTGACACCGTCGATGTAAGTGGGTTTGCGTTAGGGTCCGACGCGCGACGGCTGGTGAATTGGCTCTAGGTCTGGCAGCAGCACTGGGACCCAATGGCGAACGCCAGTCCGCCGAACACCAGGATCTAGAGGGTTCCCAAGGACCCCTCCGAAGTTCTCGGTCCCCGAAGAAGGCAGGAAACCGTTCGATGTTGTAAGGACGATTTTGGAGTAAGCCCATCAATCTTGTATTTTCGGTCAACTAACCTCTAGCAAGGTCGGCGTCGACCCCGACAAGAGTTACTCAAGTCCCAAACCAAGGGCTGACCGAGGACCGCGAAGAAAACCCCTTCTATGTCCCTACCTCCACCGTGGTCGAAAACTACCAGCTCCGTTCAGTGAAGAAGCGAAGAACGGATCGACCGTTGAATGTGACCTTCGCTCCGTCACCCCCATCTTCCCCTCGCCACATACGCTTCGCCTACGTGACACAGATTCAACGGGATACTACAGATACACACCCACAGCTTACCCATTATACCAGCACCCCAGCAAATCGCAAGCTCTATGAATACGCGCAGAAACCACCACCGGCGCAGGAACTAGTGTCAACCACGGAAGATCATGAAATCCCCAACAAGGTCTACCAAGAAGTGTACTATTCGAAGGAGGCTGATGCCCCCGACCACGCGAAGGAGTATGCCGGGATTTTGTTTCGGGTTCGCGGTGGAACCGGTTTATCCGCGCTGGAGGAATGGGGTGGAGAAGACAAGACCCCGATACCCGGACGAAAGAATGGCTCGCTACGGTTGCCAAGGATAGTTGGCATAGGTTGGGAGTACAACCGATCCCCCCCCTCTTGTAGGGAGGTTCGGAGTTGGTTGGTGTATAATCCGGTTCCGGCGGAAACAAGGAAAGGAAAGGCGGTGTGGGCATCACAGGTAAACCACCAATGTCTTACGCCGTCGTACTACTAACAGTGGCCCAGATCGTAGGGCCCACTCAAGCTTGGTCAAGTAGTGGGCTGGGGCAGACCCCGGGGAGAAAGGCGAAAGCGTCCACGCGCGAGCAACAGTTTATGTCTATATTCTCACTCGAGGTCTTTGGTATGTTGGTTTCTGCCGCGGGACTCGGGTATTCTGGCTGACTGGATCCCACTTCAAGTCGCCACACGGGATGGCCGGTTCCCGGATCCGGGTGTGGACGAAATCGTTGCAATCTTCTATGCCTATCAAGAAACAAGCGACCACGACGATACCGGAGATCCACATAAGTCTGGGGTCGTCGCCGTACGCAACGACCGCACAGACCCTAAGCGACTGCGGGACCATCCAATTGAAACCGTTGATACCGAACTGGAACTGCTGAATAGGGTAACAGACATCATCGTGGAATTCGATCCAGATATCCTCGCTGGGTGGGAGATACAGTCCGCTTCGTGGGGTTACTGTGATGCGCGTGGGAGGACCTACGGTACGTCTGCCGTCTAAAACCGTCCCTGGGTACTTATGGCGTCCTAAGGTTACGACTTCCCTGAGCTTATCTCTCGGGCGCCAGGAAAACGGCAGAGTTCGGCGACCGTTGACAATTGGGGCGTAACCCATACATCCACATTCAAGGTGATCGGTCGATACGTCCTCAACGTATGGCGTGTTATGCGTTCGGAGCACTCCCTGGAGGTATATACGTTCGAGAATACGGTTTTCCATATCTTACGCAAACGGTATGTTCCAGGCGGTGAACCTGCATCACGAGAGGCTTACATGGCGCCACAGGGTACCTCGATATCCCCACGAGATCCTGATGAGGTGGTACCGGGAGGGCGACCCAGTCCACACGTCCCGCATGATCAAGTACATGTTAGACAGGACCGTCACAGTACTCAAACTTCTGGACGCCTCTGAAACAGTTACAAAGACCGCGTATGCCCATTCTCCCGTGTCTCTCCGTCGGTTCTGACAAGGCGAAATAGGGAATTCGCTCGCGTTTTCGGGGTAGACTGGTTCTCCGTCATAAGCAGGGGTTCTCAGTTCAAGGTCGAGTCGTTCATGTTCCGCATCGCCAAGCCCGAGAGTTTGGTTTTACTCTCCCCAAGCAAGGAGGACGTACGTCCCCCGTGCTCCCCTCACGCCGAGAGTCACCCACTCAGATTCATTTTTTATTCAGGTTGGAAGGCAGAACGCAGCAGAGTGCATGCCGCTGATCATGGAACCGAAGTCCGATTTCTACAATAGCCCTTTGCTCGTCCTTGATTTTCAATCCTTATACCCGTCGATCATGATCGCCTACAACTACTGTTATTCGACTTGCCTGGGTCGGGTTGTGGATTTTGGGGGACAGAACAAACTGGGAGTCACAGATCTAGCTCGGGTTCCAGGGGTTCTGGGAACCATGGAAAGCCATATCAACGGTTCGCGCACAAAAAACTTCGCCAACATACTCTGCTGATATGCGCCCTCAGTTGCGCCGAATGGGATGATCTACGCAAAGCCTCACGTTCGGAGGGGGTTACTCGGACGAATGCTAAAAGAGCTCTTGGATACCAGGGTAATGGTGAAGCACGCTATGAAGGGCGTCAAGTCTGACAAGGTATGTCGTTATTTTCGTAAATCACGGTTGTCGTGCTGAATAACCACCGTAGGCTTTGAGTCGCGTGCTGGATGCCCGTCAACTGAGCTTGAAGTATATCTGCAACGTTACGTATGGCTACACCAGCGCAACTTTCTCGGGGAGGATGCCCGCAGTAGAGATCGCAGACAGCATCGTACAAAGTGGTCGTGAGACGCTGGAAAAGGTAAACTCCCACCAATGCTGTATCTCCTCCTACCACATAACCGTTTTCAGGCGATCGGAGTCATTGAAACCACCAAGAAGTGGAGCGCAAAAGTCGTGTACGGAGACACAGACTCTTTGTTCGTTTATTTGCCTGGGAAGACTAAGGATCAAGCATTCCGTATTGGATATGACATCGCAGAGACAATCACGGTCATGAATCCTTCTCCCATCAAGTTGAAGTTCGAAAAGGTAGGTCCCATTTGGGCCAGCTCAACGTGGCCTCGTCGACCAACGGACAACAGGTCTACCTCCCGTGTGTTCTATTGGCTAAGAAGCGTTATGTGGGATTCAAATACGAAACGCCAGACGAAACTGAACCGACATTCGACGCCAAAGGCATTGAGACCGTCAGGAGAGACGGTGTGCTTGCCCAAAGGAAGATGACAGAAACTTGCCTGAAGTGCGTGGTTTTATCATGGCCTATAACCATCCTTACTTACCGAGATACTAGGATTTTGTTCAGAACCCAAGATCTCAGCAAGGTCAAGCAGTACTGTTGTTCCTCCTGGGAGAAGATACTGGAAAATCGGGCTTCTATCCAAGATTTCATTTTTGCCAAGGAAGTTCGCTTGGGAACATACAGTGACAAGGGGGCCCCACCTCCAGGTGCAATGGTCGCTGCGAGGCGGCGGGCAGTTGATCCGAACGATGAGCCTCAGTATGGTGATAGGATCCCATACGTGATCATGTTGGGGGAACCCAACACCAGGCTTGCGGACAGGGCGGTTCCCCCTGAGGATATGTTCCGGAAGTCAGTCGGGCGTCCCGATTCTAAGATGGGTATCGACTCACGTTGATTAGTCGCAGGCAAATCGACGGAGTTTATTACATCACCCAAGTGTTGCTTCCACCTCTTGAACGAGTATTCAACCTCGTTGGGGCGGACGTTCATAGCTGGTATGACGAAATGCCTAAGTCGCTCAGAGTCGGACAAGAGGACGCCACCGACCTATCACCGAGAAAGCTCAAGGAAGTTGTGGACGATGAAAAATCGAAGATAGTGGATCACTTTCGCAGCTGCTGTTGTTTGGTTTGTCATTCGACGACGACCGAAGGTGAGATCCGTACTGAATCATCATAAGTGAGTGTCACTGAATAAAGACACTATGGACGCGAAGAGTTGTGCCCGCGCTGCCTCTGGGACCCCTACAAGGCGATCTTATCTTTATCAAACCGGGTGAAAAAGTTGGAGCGGCGGTTGCAAGAAACACACCGCGTCTGTTCGTCCTGCTCAGGGTCTGCAATGTCAGAGCAGATCGAGTGTTTGTCGACAGACTGCCCTTGGCTTTACTCCAGGAAGAAAGCCGAAGACAAGACGGACCAAGTTGCGCGGCTGCAAGGGTTGATAAAGGAGCTGGAGCTGGACGGCAGCCTCGAGGAGTCACCCACTTCGTCACCCCCACCAGAACCTGAGGAAGATCACACACGGGAGAGCAGCACGGAAACAACTTTTTGGCCAGAAGAATGATCCAAACTCAGATACGATGCATTTTACCCATCCCGATAGATTGCGGCACCATGCCGTTCGTATTTCTTTCTTCTCGGGCCGCGCGTGGTGTGTGTGTGGTTTCAAGGAGGTCGTTTACCTGTGATTCTCACTCGTTGCTTAGGACATAGCGCAGGATTTGAACACAAGAGGAAGTGGGGTTATCCGCGACATAGAGTCTACAGTCTCAGGTATAAGAATAACGAAACAGCGGACGGCGGGTTTCGGTGATACGATTCCACGAGGTACAAGGGAACTTAGGCAGAGCGTACAAAACTTTTTTACACGTTACACTTTCATACCGACTGATATGTACCAGACTGTGGCTTGGGTTGGGTAGGTGCGGGAGCAGGTGCAGGGGCCGGAGGACGAGAAACACTTTGGGGTGGCTCCGGTTCGTCTACGGTTTGGTATCCAGCAGCAGAAGAGGTGAAACCTCCGGGCATGCTCCAGACTATAAGTGTATGTGTTAGCCTCTGTGCAAAATCTCGATGGGCGCCATACCTGTGGCACCACCTAGGTCGCGACCCCCGATGTTGAGACCGCCAAAGGAACCTCCCGCTTGACGTAAGCCGTTGGCAAACGCCAACCAAGTCGGTACCTATGAGATAACATGAACATATTTCGGTGATGACCACGCGTACGAGCCCGTACCTTGGAAATGAGAAGAATGATAGTGATTGTCCTAGTGAAGGCTCCCTGCGAATTCTTGGCAAGCCATATGATGTCCATCACGATGGATCCTCCGAGCAACGCGACAAACTTGAGCCAATCTCAATCCCCCGTGATTCTCGCGATAGAAGGGATCTCTCACCGATCGCAACGATTGAGGGGCATCAGGAATCTCCTGCACCAAGGTTCCAAACAGGAAGATAGGCAGGTTGTAGGTGGGAGAGCTGAAGGGTGCGATTACAGCCGACAGGACCTGGTAGAAGTTTCAGATCTCGCAAGATCACACGACATATCGCGGTGCATACGGTGCCAAAAAATACGAGTTTTGAGGGATCTAGGGTCTGTATAAAGTCGGCCATCGTCGAGTCGCGTTGTCGGAGGTGCGGGGTCTGTGCAAGTCCCAGTTGTCGGGAGCTGCGATCAGAGGACTGTGCCCAAAACCGGTCGTTTGTTTGGTTCAGAGGCTTTTGCCAAACATCCGCCTGCTCAATCAGAGATGACCATGAGTCTCGGGAAACACGACACGGGTTTCCCGGCGGACGCGGTCGAGGTTTGTCCTCATTTACTCGCTCAGGATATTCTCGCTTGTGGGACGTACAAACTTTTGGAGGAGCGCGACCACGCTGGTAAACAGCAACGCATCGGTCGATGCTCGTTTTTCAGTGTTTCCGGTGACGGGGATCTGTGCGATTCCCGCCAAAAATAACTGGAATCCCCCCTAACCTAATCCGTAGAAACTTTCTTCAAGAGATCTCACTGCCAGCTATTCCGGATCTCAAATGGTAGGGCCTCCGTCGAGCGAGGATTGCGCTGATGGATGTTAGGTGCCATGCGTCTTCCGCTGTAGACCCCGTCCTTGCGGTGGCCGATTCAGAAGGGGGGATCAACCTCATCCGTTGGTCAACCTCTGAGGTACTTCCGTTGTGTGTGACTGGGTGACAACTCGTTTAATCCCTCAAAGCGTCAAGCAGCACAATTCCAGAAAATCGTGTGTGGTTCGACGGACACGCTTTGCCTATCCTTAGACTGGGATAGCCGCCGCCTTTCCAGTAGGTACGCCACTGGTTGTTTGAACCTGAAATCCTTTGGGTCACTTAGGGATACAGCTCCTTGGGGTCTTTAATCGTGTCACATTCCGATGGCTCTCTTTCACTTCTCCGGCCGCGAGATGGGATGATGACCGTCGCAGAGAACTGGCACGCTCACGATTACGAACCGTGGGTAGCGGCGTGGAACTACTGGGACACAAACGTACTTTTCTCTGGTATCTTGTTTAGTTACGTTACCACCTCCAGGATCTTTACACTGAAATGATACTCTCGGTAGGCGGCGATGACCTCAAAATGAAGGGATGGGATGCCCGCCAAGGTTTCGATCGTCCCATATTTGAGAACCGACGGTGAGCTTCGCAGGAGCACTCACGAACTCCTTCCCCCGTTCTCACTCACGTAGCTTCGAATCTGGGATCACCACGATCCAGACTCACCCACACACCGAACATCTCATAGCCGTGGGAAGGTGACCTACCAACTCTTATCCAGGTGAAACTACCTTGCTGATTCTCGCTCAGCTATGACGAAAATGTTCGCCTCTTTGACACACGTCAACCCCTCCGACCGCTCCAGGAGGCCCATGTTGGGGGTGGTGTTTGGCGTGTAAAATGGCACCCGTCTGAGGACCGTCGGGACGACCTGCTTGTGGCGTGTATGCGTGACGGGTTTAAGGTCATCCAGTTCGATCCTGGATTCCCAGATGTCGCAAATGGGGGCTTCAAAGTTCTTCATAGGTTTGACGAACACGGATCGCTGGCGTATGGGGCGGACTGGTCATTCGTTTCTGGGGGAGAGAACACCTCGCTAGTAGCCAGCTGCTCATTTTACGACCATACACTGCATGTGTGGAGGGGATAATGGGCACGATTTAGACCAGGGACATTACAAAGGCTTTTTTGCCACGGAGCTCTGCCCTTTGAGGACATAATTTACCGCAAATTTTGACAAGCCTCTGAGCGACTCCGGTTTGTGAATCGCAGAAGTGAGCAAGGTCGACAACGAAGCGATGAAGATGATTCTAAAGGGTAAATCCCTTAAGCAAAGCCATAAGGTAGGAGGGGGCAATGTGTTGCTCTCACCCTTCGATGAATCGGACCCTCCTTTGTCCACCCTTCAACCAAGAATCCGACAAGACAGTCCTGATCGCCCGCGGCAGGACGTAGAGCGCTATCTCTCCCCTCCTCCTCGGATTCTCAATCCAGATACTCGAACCACAGATAAGCGAGGCTATGAATACGCAGCCGTACGGTCCATCAAAGTAATCATGGGAGATCCGAGGGAATAGGCGAGCGCCAACGAGAGTTCTAGTTGAGCACACGCCAAACCACATCAGCTGAACGAAGGTGGACAGGAATGTCGCACTACGCATCACTCCGAGGAGTGTTGGTATCAGCCTCTCGGGGGAAATTAGGTCCCTTGGTCGCTTGGCGATAACTGGGAGCAGGTGTACCTAGAAAAGTAGACTTTCAATGAGTCCCTGACAAGAGACAAGCGGAGAAGCGGTACCGGTAGATATATCAGGATCGCGGTTAACCAGGCTTTCTGCCCCCGAATCCCGATGTTTTTCCTACAGCTATTCCCGGCTCCGTTACCACCGTGAACCAACTCGCACGGTATTCCACCAATTCCGTTCCTACCTTCTACCCCCAACTTCCTCCATATCGGGGTGGCATCTGTACCGTACGCGGGGACAACGCTCAAGTCTCCCCACGAAGCAGGGTATCCCAAGTCTTCCGCGAACTCCGCAAGGTCCGGGGAAGCGGCATAGCACCTATTGTATGAAAGTGACCCGTCACGGATGGACTGCAATACCAATGTTACCCGCGGGTCAATTTCTGCTAGCCGGGATATCCTAAGGAGGGTGTCAACACACGAGGCCGTGTTTTTTCTGAGATCTCACCATTTGACATATGCTTCAGGTAGTCTGTGCAGGAAGGTGTTCGTTAATACGGGACAATCCATTGAAAGGAGGCGGCGAACGTGTTTGGTTTATAAAAGAAACACCAGATAATCCTGGGTTCAAAGAATGAGCGTGGGGTACTGTATGTAGCGGCCTAATCACACACCTCGCGCTGCAGACACAAAACACCAGCGAATCAAGGTTCGAAGTCCATTTATTGATCCAGTCCTTCGCATACGGAGAATCTCTCGAAGTCGCCTCCTCCACCCCGGTAGACCCGGGTGTTACCTCTCGTCCCTTCCCTTTCAACTTCTGAAGTAGTCTGTCCTGGAGCCCACCGTGGACGAGAGAATCCAGTGCCCTCACAAAGAGAACGAGCGTGAGGTTGAGTGTGGGGGAGATTCCCTTGCGTCTGGGAATGTCGTCGATGGGGAGGGTCAAGGGGAAATCAGGAACACCCGACGATCGACCAGAGACCGTCGACCGCTGAAGAAGAATGATCGCCACAGCTGAAGCGATAGCATTGGATAGGAAGGTCTGTTGAACTCCGGAGAGTGTTGCCCAGTGGCGCCGCAGCACGGATTTGACGTTCTCGAAGGTAGAGTTCAGGCCTCCTCCATCCTCACCCCCAGTCGGGAGGGAAAGGACGAGGGGTATTTCCGGATTCTCGAATACATTCCGCAGGAGTGAACCGCCGGCCACGGCAGTCGTAATTGCGAACGCGAACCCAAATGGACCAAGTTCCCGCCTCAGCAACCTCCCAAGTCCAGCCACGACCTTCCCAAGCCTCACGCGATCAACACCCTTCCCCGCCTTCGCAAGAATAACAACCCTCGTGATGAAGGGGAGCAATGTCGGTCCAAGTGAAAGCAGGAGTGCCAATCCATACGTCCGGGTGCTGATCTTTGTTGGGTGGTCTGCTGGAAGTGCGGTGTATGCGCGTACCCGTTCTTGGAGGATCCGGGGAAACACATGGAGTGGAGTTGGTGGTCTTGGTTGGTCGGACATCGGTCACAGTACGACGTCAGGTTCACCGATGAGCGGAGACCGAAGGGAAGAGGGGGGCTAGGCATCTGCGCAAGCAAAACCAGTAGCATCCATTCCTCGCGTTCGACGAGACACGTGAAAAACCCACGTCGTCCCCGTGACCGGGCGGTTAAAGGTTGCAGGTTATTGTCCACGAGTTCAGGCAGCGATGGACGTGATGGCCTCGGATTCTCGCGAAATGAAAGGTCAATTATCGACTATTAAAATCGAAGGCTATATTCTCGAGATATACATTTTGGAGATGAGCGGGACCGGGCATCAAATTTCAAACGCTGAGGCAGGGAGGGGGTAACTTGAGGCAGATGAGAGAACGAGTGGGGCAGAGGATAAGCAACGAATGAACAAGAAAGCATGGTACAAGACGAGGAGCGGCGATAGCGATTAGACAACGAGCGGCGTGTGACTGTACTGGGGAAATAGAGACGGATGGAATGAGTGACGCGTCTAGCGACGGAGGAATTTATCCCAAAGTTTTGCAAAAAAGTTACTGAAGAGAAGAGGGGTTGGGTTGTAATCTTGTGCGGCGACTCGGTGATGCCAGCTGGGGACACCGACGGAGATCAGGCCGAGACAGAAACAGTGACTGTACCCCATCGAGCGGAGAACATCCCCTTCTCTACCGTAAGAGTCTTCGTCTGCATAAGTAACGGCTGTGTAGTCCGTGTATACGGACTAGTGGAGGTCAATGACGGCCCGGGGACTTCTTCACACATACACATACCTCAGCCGAACGGAGAGGTAGCGGCAAATCATCTCTATCGTTTCTGAACACGGGGAGGTTGTAGAAACCTGTGGGGTACTAACGGAACGGTAGGTACCGCGTCGGGAAACCCATTGGGAGATACTTGAACGTACTGGAGGGAAAAGGTCATCTCTCGACGACTCGAATGCCGGGCGAGAGGGGTAAAACAAGAATATGTCGTTATCCATATCGTATTCGTAATCTTGTTCGAGGGATGAACGCATGACGGGGTTGGTGGTGGAATCTTGGGCCATTGGAAGAAAAGAAGGGAAGGGGGGGTGAAGGAAAGACGAAAGCTTAGTTCCCCGTCCGTTTAAAAGTGGACGGAGTATCCCAAGCGAAACGGTGGGCGCGGACCCAATCAGAACTGAGGCGCCGAATTGGAAGGCTACCTTCTAAATTCTTGGAGTAAATTGACTAGGGTTGTAAGGCGCATCAACCCATCCCACCCCTGTTGCGACGGAACCAGCTGGGGTCAATCACGGAATCAACTTTCAGGGGATCTGACGAGGAAAGCTCTCCGGGGGATGGCCACCCCCTTTGAGCGGGACCTCTTAACCTCTCGCTAGGAGAAGGTGGGTGTCCTGTTGGGATCCGGAGGCCATAAACGACGGATAACCCAGCTTCGTCTCCGGAACAGAGTTTTGGATTCGCCTCCCAGCCGCCCTGGTCCGGCCGAATGACGTTTATTTCCACAAATTTGCAACCATAGCACCCTGGTATGTCCTCCTTTCCCGCCCAGGAACCTCATAAACGTAAGGTCCAAAATCAAGAACGGCGACTGTACACCGTGGCGGGAGGGACGTGACAGATGGTCACGCGTGACATGTGAGTGATCATTTGTGGAAAGCTGACTCGCGTTCCCGCCTGATCGTGGTGATCCAGTGCGGAGGAGCTGAAGAATGCAAACCGCATCTTGTCCAGAGCCATTATGTGCAAACGACCTCTTCAGACTCGACAACGAGTGATCCTCAACGTCCCCCCAAACCAACGGTCTGTGCAAGATCGACATCAAGGACGAAGGCTCGAGCAACGTGTGGGGTAAAGTTGGCCAGATTCTCGACAAGGACAGAGAAGAACGCAAGACAGGAAGTAACCGTTGAAGACTTTGCAGGAGGCCCCAGTTGATCCTGTTCCTAGCGGAGAGATCCTATGATCGTCCAGACGGGGTGGGGCACCGACCTTCCCGAGTAGAGAAGTAGGCCCACCACCTCTCCAGGAAGGTGGCCTCCGCGCGAGGCCCGACGAAGGTAAGGTCTCAGTATCCCCAAGCAAGATATTCTACAAGAGAAAACTACGCACCTTCATGCGTTTTGTCGTGCCACCCCTGGAACTGGTTTTCTGGACCCTCTGCCCTCTCTTCTCTTCTCTGAGTGTTTGGCGGTGTGGTATGCTTGCCATGGTCAAGAGCCGTATTGCAGCGGCAGTGGTGGCACCGCCCGCTTACTTCCCAAAAGTATCGTCGACTTTTCTGGTCAGTTGCAAGAGGCCCGCGCGACCTAGTTTTCCCCGACCAGAATCTGCCGCTGTGTAGGGGCAGAGGTAAGATGAGGGTGTGTCGGTGCCCCCGTAAGATGCGGTCGACAAGGGAGAGCAAGAAGAAACGTACCGTGGAAACAAGCAAATTCCACGGAAAGCGGAAAGACCGTCCACCCAAATGATTTCGCCTGACCACGGCTCCTCAAAATATATTGCAAGTTTCTTTGGCTGAAGACCTGAAGACCGCGACCATAACATCCAGCACACGACGTCTAGTGTGCAGCAAAAATCCCAGCCGTTCTCTGTAATTTTTTGTGTGACTTTGTTGCTCGGGTTGGCGCAACCGATCCTGGCCCAATCGCACGACCCCACCTCACCTCCTTCGCCCGCACGCCCTCCCACCACCTCCGTCAACATGCTCATCCACCCAGACGAGCCTTGAAGATCCCCTGAAATTTTTGGGCCACGACCACCCTCTCCCGCCCAAAATCCACCCGAAGGTCCTTAAGTCGATGCAACCCCTCAAAACCCTGGTGGCTCAAGCTCTCCTCAAGTCTACGACCCTTGGAGGATACACGAGGAGGGTCTGGAGGTGTCGCTGAAGGCCCCTGGAGGGACCTGGGTTTTACTGGTATTCTTTCCTTCGTTTCTCATCCCCCGCACATCCACTCCCCCGTCGGTCGCGTTGGCTCCCGACAGATACTCGACCTAACGAGTGTTTTCTAAATTATTTGCACATCCAGAAGATTCAACCCCGACTTGACTCCTCCCACCCATCCCTCCTGGTCCGCCAGGGCAACCGACGAAGGGGAACTCGACCCATCGGCCACCGAACCCCCGCGCCCCTGGTGGAACATCATGACCTCCCCTGCACTCCTCCAACCCCAAACTCCAGCCTCCAGAGCTGGGCGACTGGCCAGAAAATAGCGACTCCTACAATGCTGGCCCTATCGTCGTGTTTGGAATTTCTGACTCGGCCTCGGCTCTTCCTTGCTTTCGAGACGCTCGATGTGGTTTCCCAACCTGGTCACGAACGGGGGAGTTGACGTACGGATCTTTCAGACGACACCGCCCACCCCAGTTTCACGGCCGTACTTTTTTCTGGACGCAGCTGGCGACGACTTCCCTTTCATCGATCAGGCTGTTGGACCGGGCGCCCGGACATCTAGACCCCATCAGTTGTGTTCCCACTCACCAGGAACATCCAGTCCAACCGGTGCAACGTTAATCGATACGTTAACTAGTGGGCCGTGGGTTCGGTCCGTCGTCTCGAAAGGCAGTTCTTTGGCCTCTCGCCCAGTTTGGAGTAAGCCTGACCTCTCAAAGTAAGTCGCCACGCAGCTCATTCCGTCGTCCCTGAGTACTGAGTACTGAGCGATCAAAGGGTATTCGGATCTGAGCTGCAGTTCAAGCCAGCCACATCAAGTTCGATACCACTACCAATTCGTCATTCCCCACATTCATCAGGGTCAGGTGCTCGCCCCCACTCCGTTCCTCAATCCACCCCACGCACGGGGTGCCCTTGGTGTCGAGGGGAATGGTAACGACGTTGATTTGCTGACAATTCCATTCGATCAGCGCCTAGGGATGCCGTAAGCTATTCAATCGTTAGGCGTGACCGTTGGATGAGCGGTGGGCTCCCTGCACGCTGCTGTTACAAAACATCCGGGGCCCCTGGGACGGGGTTCGCGTTGCGTGAGCGCCACGCTTCACCTACTTACTACGGTCGTGCTCGGTTTCGACCGGGACGACCTATACATAAGTACAATCCACCGGACGCCTATGGGAATACATTTGATCTCACGGAATGAAGAATGGGGTCTGGTCAAAACTCGGGGTGAACCTCCGAGTCGAGTGAAGGATTCGATCATGACTCTCTACTATGTGAGGAGCAACAACCGACAAGACGGGGAAATAAAAACAGGAAGCCGAAAAGTTATCGTGATTGGCCGAGGAATAAACCATGAAGGGAGAAAACTTGGCGAGGGAGCGAGGTGGGTGCCTGTCAGGCAAAAGTAGGTAGTGCTTGTCATCAGATACCCTAGAGAATGGACGGGAAGTAACAATAACACCCATGAAAGAGCCAAATAAGTATACAAAAATCGGGAACGGGACGAGGGGTGAACGTGCTAGGAGGGAAAGACCGATGCGTCAGGGCGCACTACCCGCATCTTCAACTACGGGAGGTTGCTCTTTCCGCTTTCCCTCTCTGGTGGACATCGAAACTGATGAAGCCAAGGCGCCAGGGTTCAGGAATGTGTAGCTCCAGAAGTCTGATTGATACGAGCCAAGGAACTTCTCAGCATCCTCGCCCAAGTCGCCTTGGACTTTGCGAAGTATACCGATGAACTGAGCCCGGGAGTCGGGGTACACGAAGGTTTGCATGATGTCGTCCATCTGTAAAAGTCCCGGGGTTAGGAAAGGACGGGTTAATTCGTAGCGAAACACTTACGTGTTCGCGGATCGCAGCAACGATCCACTCCCTCGGTGGAACGGTGCCAACATCAACGGTCTTCGGAGTCTTCGCGAGTCCCTGAGAAGGCAACAGTCCTTCGTCCTCTGACCATTGTTTCTTGTTGACATTTACACCATCGACGTTCTCCTTCACGTCTTCACCTTCGACAACGCCATTCAGACCCAGCCATACCTTCCACACCTCTAACTTCTTTCCGTCTCTCGCCAAACTTCGGAGGTAATCGTGGCACCTTTCCCAGTCATCCACTCCATCGCCTTGCCAAATGAAACCAGGAGCGATGGAGCTGGTGGCCGAGTGGGGAGACAGGATGGATGGAGGGTGAGATTGTAGCCCGCTTCTCCACGAGTACCGTGAATGTCCTCCGTGGCTCGGGACCGGACTTGGTCTAGTGTTCTGGCTCTGGCCCGCGGGAATTCCAATGCTTGAGCTGGGGGAAGCGCCCGGCGACATGTACCCGGTTGCACTGGGGAGTGAACGTTGCTTAGCGGGACGCATCATAAGTCTTATCCATCGCCGCCTGCGGACCCAGGCCGCGCTGGTCGCACTCCATTTGTGTTTCCGGAAAAGCCAATTGTATTCGAAGCCATCGTATTGGACTTGGCCGTCGCCTCGCATGTCGATCATCCAGCTCTTACTGACCCATTTCCAGTCTCCGTTCGGGAGTGGGTAGGAGGAGAGCAAGATGGTTGGCTTATGGGATTTTGTTAGGAAGAACTTTCGGTCCGACGATCCAGAGGTGTCGGGGAGGGTGAACGGGGGAGGGTCCCAGGGTAGGAGGGAAAGGTGAGAATAGTAGGGGATCGAAAATACGGTTATTCTAGAAGCGGGGCGGGATCGAAGAGTGGACGGGAGCAGATCAGCATGACGTGATGCGGGTGGAGGGGAAGAAGCGCAGAGGGTGCTCAAGGGAAACTCACCCGCGTTGGTTCTCATAAACCACGGCCCAACGGTAAACGTCCTTCGAGTCATCTTCGAGAGGGACCGAGAGCCCTTCAAGCTCTATTAGCGTGTTTGGTTCGGGCACAACGGGGACGTCGGCTTCCACGCTGGCCATCAACGGGCGCTCATCGGCCACTGGGGGGGGTGTCGGGGGAGCCTCGGTCGACGAGGTCGAGGCGACGCTGGACGTACCGTCGGCACTTGGGTCTTGTTTGAGATTCTTTGAGGATTGTTTTCTTGCACGAGAGAAGAAGGGGAAGATAGAAGTCTTCTGAGCATTGGCCTTTCGACGAGCTGGCTCCGCAGCGGTGGGCTCGTCGTCAGGTTCCATAAACTGAGGCAAGAGAGGGTTTGAAGAGGACGAAGCAGAGATATCTGCCATGGCAGGATAAGCAAGAGAAGAGGAAACGAGTGGAGAGGGATCAAGTGTTCATTGGGACGGTTAGGGATATTTAGAACGGGCCAGGGGCCGGTGTCGATCACAATCCACCCTTCAACCGCCCGATGATGTCGTCCAATTCCCACCGACTACCCGCATTACTCAGACGTGCTGCACTCCAATCCACGACTCATGGGAGACTGTCGTCAACCGTCTCGGCGACGAAACGCGGCCAATGTCCTAAATGTCATTCTCCTCTTCCAACACCGCTCCCGGCGTGCCCCAAATGCTCATACATCTCAAGAGTGCCGTCAAATATCAGATATCATGAGATGTTTGATCTACCATTCGTTGACAATCCGTTCAAGGTAGACGACAGACAGCTGACACGCCGGTTTCGGAAACTGCAGCAGACCATACATCCCGACGCGTGGTCTGCAAAGGGGAAGGTGCATGTTAATTTCGGAACAAATTTTGAATGTTCCGTTCTAACCAAAATCCTTGGGCTCGACACACAGGCGGAAACATCTGCCGCTGCAGATCTGTCTTCATTGGTGAATCATGCATTCAAAACCCTGCAGAATCCAGTGCTGCGGGCAGAGTACATCCTCCGGGAGCAAGGCGTCGATCTCGCCGAATCGGAAGAAACGCTGGAAGACCCGGGGTTGTTGATGGAGGTCATGGAGAGCAGAGAGGCGTTAGATGAGGCCACCTCACAGGAGCAAGTCGATGTCATAGTTTCAGAAACTCAAGGTCCGTTTCACTTGCGTTGGTCCGCGCTGAGGCTTGACACAGGTGTTTGCAGATACGATGAACGAGACGATGCAGGAGGTAGAAGAACAGTGCGAGAAACGCCGATGGGGGGAGCTACAGACCTCTGCCATCAAACTACGTTACCTACAGAATATCCTAGACGCCGCAAGGGAATGGGCTCCTTCGTAATAGAGGGGGTAGAAATTTAGAGTTTGCGTTACCTGTGTTTGTTCCGGGAGTCCGACGGGTATGACGGCATCTTCCGCCCCCCCTGTTCCGTCACCAAGTCCGAACGCGCACCTGTCGTGTGCTGTCCGTCCAGACAAGACCGCGCCGCGCCCAGAACCCCTCGTGGAAGAGCCTCTCATTCCCCCAGGTTCCTCAACCAGCCGCGCAAGCGTAGGGTTTGAGCAAGAACGAACAAAAGGGGGTTGTTTGGAACCCCCGTGGTCGCCGGAAAGGGGTCTGGCTTGTTTGGTTGGTTGGAATGCTGCTTTGCTTTCGCACTATCCTCAGGCGTGGACTATTGATGCAAACGAACAACCCAATCCCGTCCTCGCTCAAACGTCCCTTCGCACAGACCGTCTCCGCGCCCCATCAAGCCACGGATTCTCCCTCCCAGCCTCCTACCCCCAAGTCTCAGCGCAGGCGGCGGTCAACATCTCCTCACCAAGGTCACCAACCAATGTCCTCACCCAAATCCCACTCCGGCCACAACACGCCGGGTTCCCCACGCCCCGGTTCTCCATCTGGTCGCGGCTCCCTCCACGCACAGAGAGGCAGTCATTCTCGCCACAACTCAAGATCTCGCTTCGCTGACCGAGAGAAAGGCAAAGACACCCTCGAGCTTCCTCTCAGAGACGAGAAGCTCGTCAAGCAGACGTACCAGGATGTCAACATCTCCACCTCGATCGTAGACAATCCCAAGAACTCTCTCGTAAACTTTGCGAATCAAATCCTGGGTGCACCTTTGGATTTCAAGTGTAGGGAGGGTATGATAAACAAGCAGAAGCTCTGGAGGTGAGTAATGCGCCGTGTTTTGCGTTTTATCATCCATCCTTTATCTGCCTTCTCCGTGATGTCACGATCTGGTGCCTGATGCCCCTCGATAGATCCGCCATTATGCTTGAGTTAGACCCACCGATAGTGGGGGAAGGAGACGCTCCCTCAAAGAAGGATTCCGAGAGGCTAGCGGCGCTCTCAGCCACCTACCAGCTCGTCCAACGCGGTCTGGTGTGTATACTGCCCAATTCATCATGGTTTGCGTCACTGATCTTCTTACCCTGGTCCTCAGCTAGATGACCAAGGAAAGGTCAGTAAATCTGTCCTGTCCAAACCCACTGTGCAGGACATCGAAGGGGTCCTCTCCGACAAAGAGACCAAGGTCGACTACGATCGTGCTCGTCAATTCATCGACTACTACACCCGCAGATTCAACTTTGGTAGAGAAGACATTGAATTCAACGCAGCCAGCAAAAAACATGGTGGCGTTTGGGAGGCTGTCATGACCATCGGTGGCAGTCGAATCGGCTTTGGGCGCGGGTCTACGAAGAAACTAGCCCAGAAGACCTGTTACGTAGATGTCGTCGTCTACCTCGAAGCTCACGACCCCACTCTCTGGAAGACATTCGTAGCAGCGGCCAAGACGGGACGGGATCTCGGCATGGCTCCTCCAGTCTACTGCACGATGAGCGAGTCCTTGGAGGATGAAATTTACGACCTGTGCATCGATGTGAAGAAGAGCGTATTATACAAGAACGCTCTCAAATTACGGCCTTCTCTTCCTGACCCCAACGCTTCACATGGCGCTCCTGACACCCAGCCAGCCTTCCACCGTCAACGGGAACGCCCGTCATTTGAAGAGAAGGACAGGATCCTAAAGGAACGGCGAGAGAAGTATCTAATAGCCCCGACCATGAAGTCTATGCGTGATAACCGTGCCGCTCTCCCTGTCACTACCCGCGCTCAGGAGTTGTTGGACCACATTCGGGACAACGATGTGACTATATGCATGGCCGCCACCGGATCCGGAAAAACCACACAGATCCCACAACTCATTTTGGACGACTATATCGACCGGGGGACAGGATCCGAGTGCAATATCATCTGTACCCAACCTCGTAGACTTGCCGCGATCACTGTCGCCCAACGAGTGGCCAAGGAGAGAGGCGAGCAACTCGGTTCCTCGATTGGATACCAGGTCCGGTTCGAGAGCCAACTCCCGGAGGAACGAGGGTCCGTCACTTTCTGCACGACAGGTATCTTCCTCAAAAGGATGCAATCAGCCTTGGACACCTCCGGTACCTCCGAGCAGGGACGCTCCTTGGATAACGTGACGCACGTCCTGGTCGATGAGGTGCACGAACGCGATGTCGACACAGACCTACTCCTAGTAGTTCTCAAACGACTCCTCGCGGATCGGAAGGCCAAGGGAAAACCGATCAAGGTCATCCTGATGAGCGCCACTATAGACCCTACCCTCTTCCAACAATATTTCCCGGACCACCAGGGTCAACCTTCGAAGGTCATCGAGGTTCCCGGTCGCGCCTTTCCCGTCGAGAAGCATTTCTTGGACGAGTTCGTTTCCGGGCTCGCCTCTGCCCCCGGTGCCGCTGAAGCATTCGCTGAAGATTCTGTCACGAAATATGTGCACAACGAGCTCGGTCCCGCCGCTCTACAGCTTTACCAGACATTACCCCCTCGGCTGATCACAACCCCCGGCACGAGCCGCTCCGGCAGCGGACGCTCGACACCCACCCAGGATGGACGTGATAGGGGAGACGAATTGGAGCTACCCGCCCCTCTCGTTGCTCTCACCATCGCTCACGTCCTGAGGAATTCTGACGAGGGTCATGTCTTGACGTTCCTCCCCGGGTGGGATGAGATCCAATCCGTCCATCGGTATCTCACAAACCCCGCGTCGAACCTTGGAACGAACTTCGGTGACCACACGAAATGGAGCATCCACCTCCTACATTCCACCATTCCCGTCGCAGAACAACAAGTTATCTTCGAACCTCCCCCCGAAGGCGTGCGAAGGATAATACTCGCTACCAATATCGCCGAAACATCCGTCACAATCCCAGACGTTGTGTATGTTGTCGACACGGCCAAGATCAAGGAACAACGGTTCGACCCCGAACGACACATCTCATCGCTTGTCTCCGCCTGGGTTGGTTCTTCCAACCTAAACCAAAGGGCCGGACGTGCTGGAAGACATAGACCGGGAGAGTATTTCGGTATCGTCAGCCGGAAGCGTGCCTCAGAGTTACATCCCTATCAGACTGTGGAGATGAAGCGGGTGGACTTGTCGAATATCGCGATGCACGTAAAGGCGTTGAACTTCCCTGGGATGTCCGTGGAGGATGTGCTCTCCGGAACGATCGAACCTCCTGCTACGGAACGCGTAACAGCGGCGATGAAGGATCTCACGATGGTCGGGGCTCTGGATTTGCAGGGAAACTTGACCCCGCTTGGGAAGGTATTGTTGCAACTACCAGTAGAGGTACAAGTCGGCCGGCTGGTGCTTTTGGGAGCATTCTTCAAGTGTCTCGATCACGCACTCACCCTTGCCGCAATCCTCACCAACCGAGATCCGTTCGTGTCACCGATGCACCTCAGACATGAAGCTACGGTAGTCAAGAATTCTTGGACTCCTTCTGATTTACGTTCGGATGCCCTCGCAGTCCTCAAGGCTTACAACGCTTGGTGGGAAATGCATGGGCGGGGAGACTATGTGGCTGCGAACAGGTTCTGCTCGAACAACTTCTTGTCGAAACCGACGTTGTTGATGATCCAGAAGATCAAGGTTCACCTGTTGCAGAGCTTGTATCGTGCGGGCGTTATCGACGTTGCGATGGGGACGGCGGAGCAGGCGTGGGTGGGCAGGAGGAGGGAGATGGTTGTCCCCCCAGAGTTGGACATCAACCGGAAGTCGACCCCGCTGCTCGTTGGGCTTATCGCCGCGGCGAGCCAGCCAAATTTTGCTGTCAGGACGGGCGAAAAGTCATACAGAACCTCTCAGGACAAGGTATCACGGTCCCTTTACTTCAATTATTCCGATCCGCTGACACAACAACCACAGCAAGTCTCCATCCACCCATCGAGCGTAAACCACCGGAAAAAAGAAATGCCCCCACCTGATAACGCCCCTCTACGGGAGAAGCAAATCATCGCTTTTGCAGAGAAGAGACAGAACATCTCGGTCGTAACGAGCAACCCACAGAAGTTCATCGTCACTACTACGCGGTTGGACCCAATGTCGTATATGCTGTTCGGAGCGTACAACATCCAGGTGGCTGGACGTGGACTGGAGTGCGACGAGTGGTTACCAGTTGCTGGGAACCAAGCAGCGTTGGACCAGATCGCACGGTTGAAGGAGGCTATGGACCTCTGCTTCCTCCGTATTTATGAGGGCATCATCATGGCGAAGCGCAACCGGCACGGGCGAGTCATCATCCCTCGCCCAGAGGAAAAGGAACAAGAATCCGACGACGACGGGGATGACGAAAGGGGACAAGCTCATGCACGAGACCTTTCCTTGTCGAGTACGGAGATCGGGGAGTTCGAAGACTTGACGAGGAATCTGGTTTATGTCCTGGACCACTACTTCGACGAGAGGATCGCATCTCAATCGGTGACGAACTCCAGACCGGCCACCCCGGTGGATTCGCCTTATTTCGGACTTTCGAGGCTCCCGAGTATGAGGAGCGGGACATCCACACCATATAATATCGGTTCGGCATTTAATTCGAGACCTGGGACCCCGAGTCGCCTCAGGCCGTGATTTCTCAACGGTTTCTTCAAAATTCTCTCTCATTTGGGATTGTGTATACTCTCTTTACCTTTTTTTTTCTTTAGTTATGGGTGCGATCACCGGTAGAGTACGAGAATCCGCCAATGTTGGTGTTGTAATGTTGCAGCCTAGAACACACTCAGTAATGATCATCCTCTCTCAACTTTGCTTGCGATGCTGCCGGGCTGATCGACAGAGTGGGAGATCGGCATCAATATTTTGTACGTTATACGCGTACCCGCGACCTAGCCAGACCCTGTTGACCCAAAGGCACCCATTCCCGCCCTGAAGTCACCCACCTCACTGGGTCCACCTCTGCAAAGATGGCGACCAACATGCGTGGCCTCACGCAGGTGAGCTGGCCTTCCTCTCTTCGCGTTCCCTTTGCGACGGCGGCTTACCACCTGCCTCCCTGATTATTGGGCGATCTACACTTGGCATCCGGAATGTGTGCCGTGAACAGTTCATCGCGGATATTCGCGGTGCTCGCGTGAGGGAGTTGGAGGAGAAAAGGATTAATAAGGAGATGGCAAACATCAGAAAGAAGTTCAAAGGTCAGCACGGTCCCCCATGTCGTGGCCGGTGAAGGTGACTTATCAGTTGTCGTATAGATGGAAACTTGGACGGCTATCAGAAGAAAAAGTACGATATGAATGCTCCCGCTATCGGGATACATTGCTCAGGATTCATGAAACAGATACGTAGCCAAGATCATCTTCACGTACATCCTGGGATACAAAGTCGACGTTGGTCACATGGAGGCCGTAAACCTCATTTCGAGCCCAAAATACAGCGAGAAGCAGATCGTACGTACGCCCCCCACGATTGATTATCTCCAACTACCCCCATAATCACCACCCCAACTGTTATTGCACGAGGCGCTGGACTGACGCGTCCAAATTTGTATATTCAAGGGATACCTAGCGGTGACGTTGCTGATGCACGAGGATTCCGATCTGCTCAGGTTGGTGGTGAACTCGATTCGGAAAGACCTGGATGAAAACAACGAGTTCAACAACTGTTTGGCCCTCCACGCCATTGCAAATGTCGGAAACAACGAGATGGCCGAGGCTCTGGCAGAAGATGTGCACAGGCTGCTCATATCACCGTAGGTGGATCGGTAATTTGTCCGTAGGTCGGGCTGAGCTCCACCCTCAGGACGTCGCAGAATTTTGTGCGGAAAAAGGCCGCTCTCACCCTCCTTCGGATGTACCGGAAGCATCCGGATGTCATTCCAGCTGCGGAGTGGGCGTTGCGAATAGTGGCGATCATGGACGACCCTGACCTGGTATACTTTGATGACGGCGAACTGTTGATCCTGGCGTGCTAACACGAGTCTTAGGGTGTGGTTGTATGTGTGACAAGTCTAATCATGGCGCTGGCACAAGATCATCCAGACGCGTACGCGGTCTGCTACCAGAAAGCGGTTGATCGGTTACACCGGGTATGATCATATGCTTCGACTTCTCTCGGACCCCCACTGAACATTTCCCAGCTAGTGGTAGAACACGAGTACACCGCACAATACGCGTATTACAAGGTTCCAACACCATGGTTACAGGTCAAACTCTTCAGGCTGCTACAATACTATCCACCGACAGGTACGCCCTCACGCTCCGGATTCTCTGACCCTACACTCAACACGGCTGGCTAGAGGATCCCACGCTCCGTTCTGTTCTTCAAAATGTCACCAAGACTGTGATGAACAACAGCGCGGAGACCTCACGGAACGTCCAACACAACAACGCCCAGAATGCGGTCCTATTCGAGGCGATAGCGCTCGCAATTCATTTGGACACGCATTCGGATCTCGTCACAAATGCAACCGTCCTTCTCGCCCGATTCATCAGTTCCAAGGAAACAAATGTTCGATACCTGGGATTGGACACGATGGCTCACCTCGCTGGCCGAACAGACTCACTGGAACCTATCAAGAAGCACCAAAGCACAATCATCATGTCGTTACGTGACAAGGACATCTCTGTGCGAAGGCGTGCTCTTGACCTACTGTTCAGCATGTGTGATGTGGACAATTCAGAATCCATAGTTGGGGAACTGTTACGGTATCTCAAGGTCGCCGACTACGCTCTTCGAGAGGAAATGGTACTCAAGATCGCTATTTTGACGGAGAAGTACGCATCCTCGTACAAGTGGTATGTCGATACCATCTTGGAGTTGATCGCTGCTGCGGGAGACCACGTTGGAGAGGAGGTTTGGTATCGAGTAATCCAAATCGTGACGAACACGGAAGACCTGCAAGCCTACGCTGCG
>Ga0307509_10002109_pt1 | contig 32754 bp, 30 predicted proteins | sample 10_EM_MG_FD_202245 | JGI IMG/M metagenome (GOLD analysis project Ga0307509, IMG submission 202245) | Populus trichocarpa ectomycorrhiza microbial communities from riparian zone in the Pacific Northwest, United States - 10_EM | ecosystem: Host-associated > Plants > Roots > Unclassified | place...
CCCTAGCTACCGCAGCTGTCCCTCCAGCCATGATAAGGATCCTCAGTAGCTGTGCAAATTGTGTTGGATAAGAGCGGCATTCCCCCTGTCTCCCCCTACTTCAAACTCTGACTGGTCTGAATGATTGATCTCGATCCATCAGCGATGTTATCCTCACTTTTACGATCAACGAAGAAGAAGAGGCGTACTGAGCATTCGCCCTTCTCGTCAGCCTACGACGAGACGAGGAGTGATTACTTCCAGAGACAAGCCGATGTCGACCAGGGAGATAGTGGTGATAATGATGATAGCGGGAACGACGATGATGCTTCTGTCGAGTCTTCGTCCATAGTGTCTTCTGGGGACGAGGAGAATGAAAATAATCCCTTACTCCCTATATTCTCTGCTGCTCAGCTTGGTATGAGGAATTTGCCCTTGCTCCTTATTCCGCAGTTGTTTGGGTTTGATAATAATGGACGTCTTGTAGACTTAATACCAGTTTATACTCTGGTTCACAGTATCCGCTCAGATATTATTTCCCGGGTGGATACCAGCTTAACATGGGATCAATTGCGTTCCCCGCAAGTCTCAAGTTTTCTGGTAAAGCCCATCCTGAGCTCTCTTATGCGTGGGCCAAATAGGCTTTCGAAGGGCATTCTGTACAGCCTTATGGCGAATTGCCTCCAATTCTCAAAGGAAGCATACGAAAACCCTGGGATAGCTTCCGTCTCAAAAACTAGGGCGTTATTGGCAGAGATTCTAGCAATAAAGCTATTGAAGGAGTTTACAAACAGGGAGCTGGTAGGACCCTCGAGAAAGCCTTGATTGAATTGAAGAAAACAGGTACTAATGCCGGAACCAGATCGATGCGTTGAGCTACGACTTTTACCCGCTCCAGGGTATGCCACCCCCAACGGCTCCAGAGGTTCCATCTGCTGTTGGTCATATCAGCTTTGCACCAGCGCCTACTAGGCTTCAGCGAGCAAGCAGGATCTCAGCATTGGAAATTGCAGTCCGTGCTCAGGTACGGCCTCCATTTTTTTCTTCGGAAGATTCCTGGCTATTTTGGAGGATTTCCCCTGAAATTAGCTTTATTGGCTCTGGAGGTGCTAACAAATCCAATCTCCATAGGCCAAAAAGTTCCTCTCACACCCGTTGGTCATGAAACAGCTTGAAGCCATCTGGACTGGCAACATAGTCTTTCATTCTGCCTTAGACCAGGCACATAGAATAAAACAGGACAAACGATGGCCCTCACCCGGTGGATTGACACAGTTAATGTCATTCAGGCGGGCTGCAACGGTCTATGATGCATGCGATGCAAGCTTATTCAAACTCTCGAGATTAAGAGTCCCGAGATATAAGCACATCACATCGACTTTTTCGCTTGCAATTTTACTACTCCTGTGAGGCCACCCTTGGTTTGGAGTCACTTGCCCTTCAAGCACTAATCTCCGTTTAGGTATGTGATGGTTCTGATCAACAGGTCCTATGAAATTACTATGCTGGAGGCTATATTCTGGGTTTGGTCGTTTGGATTCATGATGGTAGGTTTCACACACGAAATTCGAAACAGCCCAGATTCTAAAAACCAATAGGACGAAATTGCTGGTTTTACCGAAGCTGGTGTTTCACTATACTTCATGTCACTCTGGAATTCGTTCGACATGGGAATATACCTCTTATTTACAACGTTAGTGAGCAACGAACCCCAACCGAGGCCTCGAAGACTAATATGTCGATAGATTCTACGCTTTGCGGCTTGTTGGAATTCTCATTCCTGGGAAAGGGAACTATATGACAGACTGGGGCTACGATATCTTGGCCGCATGTGCTGTTTTCCTATTCCCCAGGATTTTCTCAGTCTTGTAAGGCTCCTGAAGACATGGGAACACTGATCCAGTGTCGAATTACAGAGATTCCAATGCTAACGGACGATGGTGTCGATAGAGATCATTACCGATATTTCAGTCAGCTCATCATTGCTTTTAAGATTATGGCAGTAGACATGGTGGCGTTGCTAGTGTTGATTTTGATTTCTTGCTCGGGGTTCTTCGTTGCCTTTACTTCATTTGCCAGACACTCATACTCTGCCAGGGAAATCGGGTGAGTAATCAGTAGTTATGAGCACTTGGAAATCATAACTAATCACTCGTCATTTCACAGCTATGCACTCTTTCAGATCTTAATGGGATTTACGCCTGCAGTACGTATAATCCCGTACCGGCTTTATTGGAAATAGCTAATCCTCGAGTCTAGGCTTGGGACTCATGGGAATCGTATAACGTACGCTCCCACTCCGGTAGCCTTGCCTAGAACCAGCAGATGTGCTAACGTCCCTGTGCAGTTCCTTGGGAAAGCTCTTCTCTCGGCTTTTCTAATCATCTGTCACTTCTTGATCGTGACAATCTTGATTACAGTCCTAACGAACTCATTTGCGGCAGTAGCCGCTAATTCGCAAGAGGGTAATTGAGACCTCATCTTTGGCTCTGATCAAAACTAATCTTGAAGCAGAACACCAGTTTCTTGTGGCCGTAAACACACTATCACTGGTGAAATCCGATAGCCTATTTTCATACACGGCGCCCCTGAATCTTCTTGGCTGGGTCCTTCATCCCTTACGCCATGTCATGCCGTTTCGTCAATACGTCCGGCTGAACCGGACGGTTATCAAAATCACCCATTTCCCGATTCTGTTACTCATATTTCTATATGAGCGAACCATCTTGGGGAACTCTATTTTCGAACAATCGGATGTATTTTCCAAGAAGCGCACGCGGAGGACTGTCCAGGAATCATTCGATCCGCTCGATCAGGGTGTGTTCAGCCCAGTGGCTCGCAGGATCCGTGCCGGCTCAGTTGCAAGTCATCATCAAGATAGAGCACTGGATGAAGTTTTCCGAAGGCCTTATAAGGGGGAGCCGTCAATCCGCGGTGGGGGAAAGATGGACGTGCCTGGCGGTGCTGTAACCTCGTGGATGAGAGGGGTAGTATCACCAACGGGATCTCCACCAACAGAATTCGAGGATGGATTTAATATCCGTAGAAGAGCCATGGCGAGGGGGAGACCTGGATTTGCCAAGTTCACAAAGAGAGACAGCTATGGAACTATCGAAGATTTACAGAGAAATGCCATCCTGAGGAAACCGACTAGATCGGTGATCTCAGATCCTGAGGAGTTCGCCAACACAGGGGAAATGGAAGGCTTAGGAGATTTCGGGGAGAGCTATATCAAACCTGAGCCAGTGGATGTAATTAGAACCGATGATGACGGAGATGATGAAGCAAACTCTCGCGATGAAGAGGACGAGGAGGAAATCACCAACGATACGGAGGGCCACGACAATGGAGAGCCAGGCTCAGAACAGGAAACAGACGGGGATAATACGCCAACAAAATCCGCACCAAACAAGGGCATTCCAGGCCTTCCCAAAGAACCTTCATTCACTAAACTCACCCAACAAGCGCTGAGGAAGCAATTCGCCTCCCGTCACCATATTCGAACGGATTCTTCACAAACCATCAAAAACCCCTTCAACCCTCCGATTGTCCAATCATCCGAAGACGAATTCGAGAGGATTAGCCCTATCCGGCTCTCGCGCCAGAACAGCGAACGCACAGCGGTATGGGCCATGGATAATGCATCGGGGAAGAAGCATTCCCCTCGCTCATCGAGGCCACAAACAGCAACGCGCGCAAGAGCAATCACCACACCAAGAAAGTTTTTACAGTCACTCCCAAATCTAGAGGGATTGCACCTGATGGTACCGAACGACGAGCACGTGAGGTCACCATCACCAATTCTGGATCTAGCCCAACACCCGGAAGAGCCCCAACTTCCCTCAAGTTTCGCAACCCAGATGGCCATGGCAACTGGCGCTAGGGGCGGCGTTGCAGACCTTATGCTGGGGCGAATGGTGCTATCGAGAATCGGAAATCTGGAAGAGAGCATGAAGGACGTGAAGCTCATTCTTCATGAGGTAAAGAAGTTGAATAATAGGGGCAAGGAGAAGCCAAGGAGTTTGCCCGATGAGGAGTTTGAGGAGAAGAGCAGGGGGAGGAGAGGCAGGAGCGATGGGACCGTTTCAAGATGATTGTATTTTTCTATTGTTATTTTGTAAATTAGACCCGGCTGGGTGGTGTCTTGATAGATTTGGCATTGTACTGGTATTTTAGCTTCTTTTCTATTGTTATGGGGGTGGTGGCATTCTTGACTTTTTTGTACAGATACAAAATTGCGTTTGTTTTTATGATTCCTAAGATGCCAAGTTTCCCTTGGGAAATGTCGCTAGTATAAAACGTGAACTATAGTAACTGAGAACCAAGCATAGAGCTCTCAACCACGAGGCATCTTATAATTCGGACATCAGATTATCCACTGCTACTCTGTCCCAGGGTCATAACCGCCGATTTATTCCCCTCCCACAACGAGAGGATTGCGAAATCCAAACCCCCAGGGAGGTAGCATCTAGGCGGGCAAGGGCCCAGGGCGATAACAGTCCCATTCGACTGCTCTTCACCGGTAGACGAGCTGGGTGCTTGTTAACTAACCTGCGTCTTCGTTCTCGGTGTCACAGACATACAAGGACGTGGTACATGTCTATCTATACATAACCAAATAGCACAATGCCATAAAGTATCATAATAACATGCCTTTCTTCTTCTTTTCCCCTTCCTTTTCATTCAAAGGGGAGACATCGTACTAACTAACCTGCCTTCCAAATATGATACATATATACCAGTATATATATATACCATGTTTGCAAGTTCGGTATGATACAGTATTTATAATACCCCAACCACCGCCCAAGGACCCATAACTTAGTCTCCAGCGGTTTTTTGTTTTTTAAAAAAAGGCTGGAACAAGGCCAAAACTTTGGATTTCCTTCAAGGAGGGGGGAAAGATCCTTTTCGAATTCTGATCCCCTCCCTCCTTGTATGAAATACTAGCGCTGCATTTCTTGGTTATGATATGATAATTATGATATCATAATAATATTATGACAAAATATGGCGTGGACCCCCCCCAGCCATCATATCATACTCAACCCATCACTCGGATGTTGAGGAAACTTGAAGAGAGAAAAAACAACCAACAGCCTCGAATTATTACCCACCATAATTGATATCCCCCCCGCCGCCACCACCATTCATCTATCTACATATCTATCCACCATGCAACAACAGCAACGGGAGGTGTGAGTTTAAAAATAAAAAATAAAAAACCATTCGACGATCCCCCGTGAGGTTGTACAGTACAAATAACTATCTAAATTTGTTTAGTTTATATATAATAAGGAGGTGAAGGGGAGGAAGAAGAAGAGAGTGTGTGAGCGGGGACGAAATCAGAATTAGTATCCAATGAAATAAATACATTTAACTTGAGAGCGAGCTGTTTTGTGGTTTGGATTCTTTTTTTCTTTTTTATTTTTCCTAACTTAGAACCCACACACTCCATATCGGGCATGAGTTCTTGTTTTACTCTCTATAATATGGAATTGGTTTCCGTTGTATGATAGCACGAGTGAAGAAGAATAAGAAAGGAAAGGCTATGATATAATACATAGGAATAGTTTAGTTAGTCACTACTAACTAACTAACTCGGTGCTAGAGAGTTCTTCTGCATACCCTATCTACCTATCATACCAAACCGCCAAAACAACAAGCTTTGAACGGAAGGAAAGCAAGACACACGCTCTCTCCCTCTCTCCCTCTCTCCCTCTCACCGGCAGTGCTACTTACGAAAACTGATGTATACCACTAGAATTATCATCATAACATAACAACCCAACCCTTGTATGATATATGATGATAAAAAACTCCATCACAATAAATCACTCGTTTGATGAACCACGAAAAATTACTACTTCCCGCGACCGCCGCTCCTTCCAATTAAATCCATTGCTTCCTCATCCATTCCCGCTTCTTCTTCTTCTTCCGGGCACCGTCCCAGTATTTTCATCGATTAATTATGATATCATACAAGTAATACCCCCCCCCCCCAAATCGGCTCCCGCTGTCTACAGCTGGAATGGGTGGGAAGGAAGAGGTTGAGGCTGGCTGGCTGGGCGGTGGGAGGTTTTTCCTGGTGAAAGATGGGACTGTAGGGGAAAGTAGTAGCCTTGTTACAGTCTTCTCTTTGTCTTTTTTCTTTCTTTTCTTTTCTTTTCTTTATTTTTTACCCGGGAGAGTCGGATTATTTGTTGGTCCGGAGCATATCATAAAAATGAATACACGAGCCACAGGCTGTTCTGAGGAGGAGGTAGTAATAACCTTGTGCTACCGGTACAGCACAGTACTAGTACTTGTAGTAGTATCCTTCTGGAATGCATTCTACAAGGTTCCCAAATTTAAGCATCATAGCTGTGTTACCAAACTCCCAAACCTTATAAAATGCACTTGATAAAGGTTTTCCTTACCAAAGTCACTCGCCAAACAGGGCCTAAACTTTAGGGCGCCAGTGGCGGTCCGGTGGATAAATCTCTCACGGTATCACGAGAATTACGGATCTAACTTAACGTGTGACACTGCATTCTCACTTGTATCATAGATAAAACTGACACCTCGGGACCAGTCTATCCCAATTACCCTGGCTACCGGTGGGTTGCTACCTCACCCCCCTCCATCGTTCATTCAAAGCATACCGGCAGTGGAGAAAAGATTGAATGAAAGAAAAAAACATCCATGCCATGTCATAGCACCCCTCCGTCGTCACCACCATGATTAGTAAGACCTATGTCGAATAACGAGATCAAACACAAAGGAAGTAAAAAATTAAAAAAAGACTAGAAAAACACATGATTTTTTGCACTAAAATGACCTCGATTCCGTCCCCACGAGCCCCATCTATGTTACGTTCCTTAGTCCTACCTCTCTTTTCTTTTCTGAATCCAAATAATTACAACGAAAAGTATAAAGTTAGTCCCCTAAGTTAACGGATGAAGAGAACTATTATTGGGGAATTGGGTCCATGAAGTAGCCTAGTCTAGCCGGCGTTGATTCTTGCTTGGGCATCTTTAACGCACTGTTTATTCAAGTTAGCACCGTGCTATCAGAAGAGGGAGTATATGGGAGGGAAGTGCCCATACCTTATCCCAGTTAGTCCTAAGGATTATGAAAGACTGCAAACTTGAGACGAATGCCAAGGCAACCGCAACACCGCACCACAAGCCCATGAGCTTCCAGCCAAGGGCGAAACCGCAGATCAAGGATATGGGCATCGCGATACCGTAGTACCCGACAATGTTGATGTAGCTTCCGATGTGTTGTCGTCCTAGTATGGTTCCATTAGTATTTCGAACCGAGTGATACGCAGAGCACGGAGCAACAAACCTTGCCCCCTGAGAAGTCCAGACCCAAGGCACGCCACTGAGTCAAATAGCTGGAAAGCTGCAGTTAAGGGCATGACATGAACAACAAGCGAGATAATCTCCGGGTCGGAAGTGTATAACCTGGCAAACTGTTTGCGTACGCTGAACATCGCACAGAAATTGAAGATACCGACGATAATGGCGGCCATGAAGCCCGTGCGTGCAGAAACTTTCGCTGCATCACCCATAGTTGCACCCAGGAAGTTTGCTACTCGGGTAGAACTGGCGATAGAGAGGGAAAATGATAACTGGTAGGAGATTGTCGTTACAGTAGCAAGAATCGATTGGGCCGCGAGATACGAGGTTCCAAAGCGAGCGGACATTAGTGTCAGAAGCTCGAAGGCTAGATACTCTGCTTCTATCATCACTAAGCCGGGAAGGCTGAGTTTGATCTATATGAGGGTTAGCTGCATGCTGTTTTGTGCTCCCGTGCCGGGATAAGCGGGAAGGAAATAGGAGGAAAGAGTACCATAGGCCACCAGTTTCCCAGTCCTCTCTTGGTAAACCCACTCCAGCATTCACGACCACCAATAAAGTAGACATAGCAGAATAGTAAGGTTGGCATAAGCCAATCAACAATAACGACCGCGATCGGTGCACCATTGAACCCCATTCCTATTTTTGGATGCTAAAGTTACAAAATTAGCAAGAACCCCCTCGCTCATAACAATCAATTCTATATCGACATACCCAGACAAGAAGATAATTCAAGACAGCGTTGACAGGCGCACAGATGAGGAGTACGAAGGTCGACGCAGAAAATATGCCTAGAAGAGAGATCAGTTAGGATTGAGATTAAAGAGAAAATGTATGTGAAAGAAGAAAAAAAGAGGTGGGGTGGACTTGCCTTGGGCTTGAGTGAACCTCTTCCCCGCTTCGAATAGCGCAAACCCAGGTCTGCAAAATTCCAACAAGCTCAGCTAGAGCCCACACACAGCGGGGGAATGAATAGCAAGGCGGAAACTTACGCTCCAATAGTCAAGATACGCAAGTAACGACCTGACAGTACGGCCAATTCTGGCTCGGGTATTAAGGCGTTGAGAATGGGCTCTGCAAAGTACCAAGAGGTAACAATTGGAACAGAAACCAGTCCAAGGAACCATATCATCCGTTGCAAGTGAAGACCCACAAGAGCCTTGTTCCCCGACCCATACGCTTGTGCACACAGTGTATCCAACGACGTACTAAGACCTACGTATAACCAAAGGGGTGAGCCCAAACACTTTGCAAGCATCTCAATGGAAAATGAGGTCGTAGGTTAGGGTTTTCTTTCGAAACTTGCCTTGGTATACAGCGTAACCAGTAATATTTGCGGTCATGCTAGCCAGGGTAACAGAAGCAAGTTCATTTTTCCCCAGCGTTCCCGCTGAAAAGAGAGAGGCAAACGTCAAACTGTATTGCAGCAAGAAGGTGAGCCACAACGGCGCAGCGTATTTCACCAGCGTCTTTGCCTCTCTGGTGTAGGAAGTGTGAACGAGACCGGCAGCGATTGCCTCATCCCACTTCGATATATCGTCAGTGCGGCATCCGAGAAGGGCTGTTGTCTCTCCAGTATATGCCGCCTCCAGGTTGGCGCCGTTCTGTGTCGTCGACGATGACGACGACGACGTGCCGAGGGTTCCATAGTCTGACGGGATCCCCTTACTATCCCTCAACAAATCTTGTTCCTCGATACCCATTCTTTCTCTCTCGAACGGCGACAGGGACTCTAGGTCTCTGGGAATTGGCGAGGAAGGGATAACCACGGGGCGAGTACCAAAGGTGAGAGAAGGACGACGATAGCTGCCTATAAGCGACCTATTGGAAGGCCCGGGCTGGCAGTGGGCGACTGGACTAGGCGAAGGTCTTCCTAGGTTGGACAATGCCTCCTCACTCCGATTCCCACTGGCAATGGGCAGAGGGGAAGAGGGTTTATGACCATTGGACCCCTCGGTAGGACCGGAGCTGCCATTGCCATGGTTATCTGTACTACGCTTGGACATGCCGGGCATACCTCTAACAGGCCACTCGTAGGAGTCTCAACAATCCGCTGCCTCGCCGTAGTCAAGGGCCGTCGTCTCGGGAGAGGACTCGGACTGTGAGTCAGAGTTTGTTCTCCCCCTGCTTTGTCTCTCCTTCCAGCACAGTGAAAGCAAACAGCAATCAAGGGCCAGAAAAATAGCTGTGGGTGTACGGGAGGAATCCAGGCGGAGTATCTCACAGAAGGAGAAATCAGCTCCTTGATGCTGTGCAGGTATTCAGGAGCAGATATGATGTTTGAGGCAAATATGCATTGCGGGGTGAGGTGGGAGGATTCAAAGGTGCAGCAAGTGTCTGTAGCACCAGTACCGCAGAGAGTAAAGTGATCTGCAGGGTGCTGGGTCTCCCTAGTCGAAAAAGGGAAAGCTAGACGAGAGAAAGGAAGGGCTAAGGGGAGGTTTTTTTTTTCCTTTAATATAAAAAAAACCTGCCCCAGAGGGTCCCAAAAGAGGTGAATTTGAAGAAACTCAAGAGAAACTCAGGTGATACAAGAAAAGGGAAAAGTGACCACAACGGGTTTGCCAAGGGACGAAAACGGCCAAGCTAGGCTCAGGATCTGCCCCGTCTTACTTCGGGGATTTGAGGTACGAGTATCATACGGTAGCGTATGATCTGCGTTTTAGAGTACCTAGCCCCATTGGTGAGGTTCCATCCACCTCAGCTTTCGGGGAAAAGAGAATACCGGTACTATGGTGCTTGTCAATCAAAACCTGCACTCCACGAGAAGTCTTTGGAATATCCGGACATGCCGAATTACGAGCCTTCGAAAGAAGCCCTTTTAAAAATAATTCTTCTGGCATGATAACTTGCCGAGAATCCCTTTGAGGAGCCTCTAATCATTCTTATTTCACCCATGTGTTTCAAAGAGATTCGCTGGACGTCATTCGTAGTGGCAATCGGTCGATAGAAGATTTTACTGGCATAGAGTATCTGAGATTCCAATTGGGCTTGCTTCGTATATAATAGTTCGGGAGAATGAGGGAGAATGTCTGTCCCTGAAAGAGAGAGAGAGAGAGAGATATAGAGATAGAAAGCAATAGAAAAGGATCAGGGAGCTGCCGGTAGCTTAGAGTAGAGTGAGAATACTGTAGGTGGTCTAGACTACAGCATGTCCGTCTGGAGTGAAAGCGCCCAATCCCCCCCCCCCCCCACCTGACCTACTGTAGTGGCTAGAACTATTTTCATCTCTCATGCAAACATCCCCTTTCGCCCACACTCTCAGAGCCGCACATATTTTCTGGCGTTGGTTCGGTTCTTATTCCGTCCGCTAATTCCTTGGCAATGGATCCGACGACCATCAATTATCAATGAGAAGACATCACTAAGCTTCATTTTCTGTGGGTATGTATACTTGCGGATCTATTTCTCCCGAATCTCCGTTTTCCATACAGGAAATAGGGTACACGTGTAATAGAAATTCAACTTGTGCAGGGTCGGTTGGGGAAACTGCCTTTGGAGTAGCTACTGTAGATGCCCCCGGATGCAGGACCCCGCAATAGGACGGGCGTACAAAAAGTCTGGACTCATGAGAAGAAATGCTTAGGGCCCGCTTATCACGCGCAAGGTGTCACCATACCGGTATGGGAGGTGTTTTCTTACTCGAGTACGGTACAAGACAAGGGCCACCAGCCAAAATAAATAAAGCCCATCATATTTCTTATATACCATGGATGAGTCTAAAGTCCAAAATTTCAAAAAAAACCCCTTTCTCGGGGACTAGTAGATGGGTTCTGGATCCTTCACTCAATAAACTTTAAAGTGATTTCAGCATTCCCATCTCGCTATAGATAAGACTCGATCCAAAAAGCTCAAATTTACCGTCAGCCAGTGGTAGTAAAACTGAAATCAGTAATATTTCTCCAGATATAAGCTAATATAAACCCTTTAATATTGCTCAGATGAATCGGATCATCTTCATCTCCTCTTTAATCCGGTACCGGTATCTTAAAAGAACTTTTAAATAAGTGGAAAACAAAACAACCCGAACGCCGACCTTATGGTCTAGATGGAGTATATAACGAGTAGCTATTATACTAATGGGCCCCTGGTGCAGTGGGCCCGGAGATGAAAGCCAGAAGAAGTCCTCCATCTTCCTCAACTCCCCCGCCTGTTGACATTGCATCTGCACATGCATGTCCAGTCGCCACACGGATTCTCCATCACACCGGTACTGTATCCATCAAAGGAGGCACTCTACCTCGCGAATTCCATCATGCAAGATGGACTTTATGGCCGCAGTTACCTGACGACAGAGTTGCCATCATTACTGTCCAGTGGCCAATCTTGAATGGCAGCCAGACCACGGAGACAGTGATTTAGACAGGAAAACAATATCCGGCAGTCCAAAGTCAGCTCAGGCAACACAATCGCCTGTATAGTACCGCACACACACACACACTCGTCAAGATCTAGCTTAGGCTAATTCAGTCCTTGGGCCAGTTCATTAAAGACGAGATTTTACGATACACGCGCCAGTACCCGAGTCTCACACGCCCTCCGCATGCATGCCCACCCTGCGGCCTGCGGCAGGAAATATCATAAGAGGGGGAGGGGGGGAAGGAAGAAAAAAAAATGCGAGAGAAAATGCAGAGCCAACCCTCACATACCAGGACAGTACTCGAGTAACTCAACAATGTGTAGGGATCGACCATGTAGCTTTCACCCTACCCGTGGGTTGCGGTTGCCTGGCGGGCATCTCCTGTACGATACCCGTATGTAGAAACCCCGATGCCGACCGGGACCAGATCCTGTTCCGCGCCAGCCCAGACTTGCTTTGCAGGGCCGCTTGCATGGCAGTCTTCCTGGTCTTTGCGGGATTGGCGGTGTTTCTGTTGGCTATGTGGTGCGGGACACTTGAAATCACCAAAAAACAAAGACGACGATAGCTTTGAAAATTTCCAACCACAACTACATTTTTAGGATATATGGCTTGCTAGGAGTGCTCAGAAGACGCACCTATCTTGTTCCATGTATCCTAATTTTTTGATAAGAACAATATTCATAGAGATAGTAAATTTCGGATTCCCATGAATGGGGATGTTCGAGGTTACTTTAGCCAAGCCCCACCCATTTTGTACGTATTATATAAGCAAGGTCTCTCTGTGGGTGCTGGTTTCAGGTGCCCGGTACCAAAAGGAACCAAGAGACAGCTCACCTCCAATCCGGCAACTCGAGCAAGTTGCCGATTTGTCGTCACACGATCAAATTTCGACATCTTGGGCTTTGTGGGCACCATGCTACTCTCCCAGTTGACAACAGAACGCAACTCAACAAATGATTCTTTTAGCAAAGATACACACAGAACCAACGGGACGAGCAGAGAACAACTGACTCCGCAATAATGAACAAATATCTTCCGAAACCTGTTCTTGTGGACGAGTACGTCCCCTCCCTCCCTCCCCGCCTACTGGTAGGAACGACATAATTCCTATTTCCATAGAACTGACGATATCCCCCTCCAGACTCGAGCCAAACTCCCCTCTAATCCTCTCCAGCCCATTCATTTCCCCGCTAGTCTTTGATAACAACGCCAGCGATGCACGGGACCATTGTGCCAATGAACGGAGTACTTACTTCCTCCTCTCCTCCCCCAGCCAGCTCCCCTACACTCCTACCTAACTGACCAACCAACGACACGAACAAGACTTCCTGTCATGGCTCCGCCTCTCGATGTACCTCTGCATCGTCAGCATCGCAATCGTGATATCCTTCCACTTCAAGCATGGGCCCAGCGAGTTGGAAAAGAGACTCTCCCTTCCGCTCGGGATATGCTTTTGGGTTCTGAGCCTTGCGTGTTTGTTTGCGGGGTTGGGCAATTACATTAAGACGTCTGTACCCCCCTGTTCACCTCCCTATATCTTCTGGGTGACTAATAAATGCGTGGGCTGGAGCAGGATCAGGATGTACTCAAAGAAAGCTGCATTAGTGCAGTCGGGACCGAAGACGCAGCTTGTGAGTTCTACTTACTCACGCATCTTTCCCAGGAACGGCTTCGCCAGTCGATATTTTACCGGTGTTCAGCAAATACCGTCGCTACGGGGGACGGGTGTAAACAGGAGCAAACGAAAATCTGGATTACTTCTCTAGGAGGAGGAGGAAAGACTAACTAGGTGATTTCTGTAGCCAAAAAAGATCTCTGTTTTCATTTGCTCCTGTTTTTCACTCACCCCGTGACGACCCTATTTGGTGAGGACTCGCGCAAAGTATTCGCTGACAAAAGTATTCTTAGCAATGATGCGGAGCTATCATCTATTGCCTGTTATGCGTGATCTTGGGACTAATTGTCGAATAGGTTATGGTGATAGTTGCGGTGGCGGTTGTTGCGGCATGGTGAGTTTTATGCCAGCTAACCAGCTGCCCTAGCACATACTGATAGGCTCGGATTGCTAATTGGAGGGTTTGCCGACAATTACAGTGTGCTCTTTTTGTCAATTCATGCAAAGATGAAACCCGATACATGATTTCAATGTCACCGCCATGACAAACGGTGAAGATTAGCTCACCCGGGCCCTTTAGGAGGGGCTTGGTTTGAGCCTGTGTACGGTATTGGTAGTTTTTTCGGTGCATGTTTTCTCACTCGATATCCTTGTTTTTGCGAGTTGATTTTGAAGAGGGTATGAAGGTATAATAATCCGGGGTTTATGTCGAGCTGTAAGAGTGTATAAGGTGAGGAATGGAGTTGGTCACTGGTATTCAATTCTGCGATTCCACATATTTTGATAGGTGAAGCACCGTTGCAATTCAGGATGTTTAATGTCGAGGAAAGGGAAAAATGGGAAAATGTCATCCTCCAACAAAGTCATCAAATTTAGCTCCAGCCGGCAAATGTATTCTCGGTCACCAAAAAAGATATCCCAAACTAAAATTATAGCCATGTTACTGAACTGAACCGACCCATTTCTACACCATATGCCGTGCTTAAATGCAACCCCATGACATCTGCCTTCAACTCTACACCATTATCCGCCTCAGCCCCTCCGTCCCACCCAGCAACTTGACCCCCGTAATTGGGCAATACCCCTTCGCTGGATCCTCCTGCCCGTCCTGCACCCAGCGAAAAATACACGGGTAGCAGAACACGTATCCCGTCTGCAAAGCTGTCGGATTCGTCAACTCCTCCAAGCAAATCGGACACGCCTTGCTGTCCTCCGGTAAGGGGACCAACTTCCTCCCTTGTATTTCCAACTCTCTACTATTCCTGCTACTGTTGCGCAAGTAGTAGTCTTCGTCCTCGTCTTCATCATTGGAGGGTGGGGGTACGATGGCCGGTGGTGGGAGTTCTATCGAGGCTGCGGTCTTGGCAGAGAGCTGTCTGGCAAAGTCGGATGCGTGCCACCACTCCAGGAACTTGAGGAAGAATATGGAGGTTGGGAGGAGGATCTTTAGTGAGTCGAGGATCGGCGGGAGGACGAGGCGGGTTAGGGCTGTTGCGGAGAGGAGGGATGACGGGGTTAATGGCGCGGAGCCGGGTCGTGGGGGGGTGCGGGAGGCGGCTTCGAACGCTCGCTGTTTTTTTTTCGGAATGTTGGTTAGTATGGTAAGGAGAGAGGGGGGGAGTGAGTTACGTGATCGGCTTCCGTCAGTCGTCTCATGCGGACCTTGACTAGCCAGTGGAATGGTGTGTGGTATGGAGATTTGTCAAAGAGGTAGGCTAGGTTGAAGGCTAATGCTGATAAGTAGTATGCTGCATTGATGGTTGGGTATATCTTCCGTAGTAACCGTTTCAATTGGAAGATTATCTTTTCTCTTGGTGAAGCCTTTGCGGATGTTAGTTTATAATCCAAAGTAGAGTAGCAAGGATATAAGCGTAACAACACACGTTCTCTTCTGGCTCACCCCCTCCGCGATATCCCGCGCCGAACAGGTTCGCAGCAGCACCTCCTGCGTGAATCTCATACGTATCATCTAGTTTTCTCTTCAAATACGGAACTCCAACCTATCCGCCCCCCAAAAAACCTGTTAGCACCATTTCCCCCAATTTATCCAGACAATCGCCCCGCATAAAAAAACAAAGAAAACCTACAATGATAAACAAACTCTTCCAGACATCCAACTTCCTCAGCTTTGTGCTTGAAGCAAGTATATCTGGCGCTGCCTTTGAGGCCCTCGGCAGCTCTTTTGCAATGACCCTCTCCCTCTTAATTCCGTAGAAATTCTCCGTGAAGCTCCCGCCCCACCGTCGTATGTAGTGTCGCTCAATCAAGAGCATGAGCAGAGCGTACGCCTCATCAAAATTGTTGAAGATGTGGATTAGATAGCGCGGATGTCGTTGCGTGATTATGGCCAACACGTAGCGGACCGATGGCTCTAGGAGTTCACGAAGTTGGGTTTCGGATATTAGCTCGAAGAGGGAGGGTTTCGACTCGTCCAGGCCTGAGGAGACGTTGGACATGAACTCCATGGTTAAGTTGGGAGGTAGTATTAGGGCCCGCTGTGTATACGATTGGGAGGGTTAATGGAGGGTAGGGAAGGTTCTTGTTGTTATTCTGTTACGCCGGATGTATGATACTCGAGTACCGCCGGCACGTAAGGGTTTGGGTTTTGCTGGAGGGTGTTGTTGCCGTCAAGGTGCCTCGACCGCGGCTTTCGGGAACGGGGAGGCCATGGGGTTGACTAAGGTAGTATGGAGTGTTCAGTTGGCAGCGTATAAATTGGCCTTCATTTCGGCTTCATGCTTAATTATTACAACATAGTGCATAGGTAGCGCTCCACACTCCACATTCTCTACTCGCTTCCTGCTTGGGCTTCAGGTCAATGCAAGTTTAGTCCTTTTGAAAATATCTAATGAGTTCCCCAATACTTTACGAATCACCTTCGGGGTGCATTGTCCTTTTGGATATACCCTCGTCTATCTCTAGTCCTCCAGGACTACGCCTCTGCTCTAGCTCACCGCCGGAAACTCGGTACGTTCTTCCCGAGCCCAAAAATAATTCTCCAAACCAGGGCTCAGTAGAAAGCACAGACGAGATCCGAACCTCGATATTGGAGGCCCTGGAGCATGTTTACAATAATTACAGCGGACCATTCCTACTCCCTAGAGTAACGCTAGAAGCTGGTGTCGAAATAACAGGAGAATTGGACTTCCATGAGAGCGTATCATTACTCCAGAATCCAGACCCCCTGTCCTCTCTAGAGTTTCTAAATCTTGTCCCTGAGCAAGAACCAGCAATTGAAGATGTTGACGACATCTCAGACATATACTCGGTACCGGTGTTCTCGAAGTCTGGGGCCTGGCGCACGCTGACTATCCTCCATCCATCTCCCCGGAAGCACTTCTACATCCCTCCAAACTCCTCTTTCCTCCTTTCAGACTTCCAGACCTCCATTCCGGCATTCACTGCCATTTCCACCCACTTACAAAAATTCCATCTAGTTCTACTAGATCCCCCATGGCCCAACAAGTCCGCAGCCCGGAACAAAGCTTACCCCACCCTAAATAGATTCGACATCCGGCAACTCCAGTGTATACCGCTCTCTCAAACCCTCGTACCTCCTGACTCCGCCTCTGGGATTAAAGGAGGTATAGTGGCAATCTGGATAACCAACAAGCCCAAATTCCGCACCTTCGTTCTTGAGAGCCTGTTTCCCCAGTGGGGCGTCAAACCCGTTGGCGAATGGATGTGGGTTAAGATAACTTCCTCCGGGGAACCGATTTTCGACATGGGAAGTCGGATGAGGAGGCCGTACGAGGTGTTGATGTTTGGGCGGGCGGGCGGGAGTGTGGGGGGAGGTAGAGTTAGCCGGCGTGCTGCGAAAGAGCGGAGACCCGAGAGGGGAGAGGCTGATGGGTATGGTGGCAGTGTTGGAGATGCAATTGTGGAAGCGTTCCCGAGAAAGACTATACTTGCGGTCCCGGATATCCATTCTCGGAAGCCGTGTATTAAAGGTAACTTCGTGTTCACAAGCCTGTAGACTGGCTTTCTATTGATTCTTTGCTAATTTGTACAAGGACTTATTGAGCAGTACTTACCCCTAGAATACAACGCATGTGAGATATTTGGGAGGAATTTGACGGAGGGGTGGATGACGTGGGGTAATGAAGCTATCAAGTATAATTGGGGTGGGTATTGGAGTTGAGTGGCGCGGGTGCGAGGCTTACTTGGTTAGATGTTGTCTGGAGGCTGTTTATTGATAAGTGCTCAAGTGGAAGGGGGAGCAATAAAATAAAATAACAGCCAAGTTGTTTACTATAAACTTCATCTACAGCAAATAATTAATCACAGCCCATTCACCCATCTATCTATCCATCCATCTTTGGGTAATCTATAATGGGTGATGGTTGAGGGCGGTAGGGATTCGTGAGAATGTCAGCGCGACCTCAAGACTCATTGCAGAAGTTGTACGTAAATTGGGGTAGCTCACTTAGGTTGTACCCGATGGCAGAAGGTAGAAGAAGCATTAATCAATTCAATCCAATCAACTGATGACATTGAATGCTTTTAGACCTGTGAGTTGCTTCTTCTATCACCCCGGAGACCCCAGCGAAGCCACAAGCGCCCACCATGAGCTATCACTCGAAGGCACTCCTCACACCACATGCTGTAAAAGCTGGACTAATTGAACTATAAACCGGAGACTTCAGGAGAGGTGGAGAGGGAGAGACCGAAGAATTTAATTCCATTGGAGAGGCCCAGAGAACCCCACCATTCGCGCAGTCAAGCAGCAACATATTTGATCAATTGATCGAGCAAATCAAATTAGTGAAACAAGTGAGCAAGACAAGTTAAGCTGACAACCTTAAGCTGAGAGTAAAGAGTACCGACAGGCTGCTCCATCATATGATACTCGAAGACGCAGAAAGCACAGTGCATTCCTGAAAGGGGGCTATTTCAGCACCTCAACCCCAGCAACACTGTTCCCCCCCATTTTAGAAGCGCGATAGGTAAATATTATACTAGAATCACATCACGCAACCCCCCCCCATAGCCAGCCTTTCTCTGTGCTTAGTTAGACTATCATACCTCAAGTTCTAATTTTCTGCTCATATCTCGATAATGATCCCGCTAGGGACAATAATGACAACACGACATAAAAACCCCACTTTAATATATATATGTGACATAGGCCCAAGAGCAGGAGAGAGTCTCTCCTCACTGGTTGAGGCATAAAGTTACCAGTCATGCATTCGGTCACCTCTCCCGAGTCCTACGATCCTCCCCGTATATCATATCATACCAAATTCGGGTTTCACCAACACCAACACCAAAACGAGCAATAGTGGTTTGCCGGGCTTTTTCTTCTTCTTCAATGCCCAACTATTATACATCCACTCGACGGGGATTCGAACATGAAGTGTTCCCTATTTCAAAGTAGTGCCGACCAGGCCCTTAGCTGCTGGACCATCGGGACTGGTCGATAATCACCTCTCTTCTCCGAATTTTGAGCGTCATCTTCCATAGAGAGGAAACTTTCAAAACAAAATCCGACGAACAAGCGCTGCGACTCACATTACCATGTACCAAAGTTTCAATAGCTAACTAGAGCCATTTGACCAGCATAACATCCTACAATTGGTGAAGGAAATTGCTCCTCCCTCAAATCCTCCCGCCTACGCCCTCAATCTCCCCACAGTGCTATGCCCAGCAGCTAGGCAAAAACGCTCGTGGGGCGAGACGGTCCTGATCGAGGCAATCACGCCACCAGTGGGCGTGTGAGGAGAGGGGCAGTGGGGCTACCACCTTGCCATTGAATGATCCACAGTTAAATATCGAATTTCAGTTTGCGAACAAGTAGCATATGTAGAGAATAAAGTCTCCCTTCGGCTAACTTTCCCGTCTGAGTTCTACTATCGTGACACAGCATAACCGACTATCGCGTGGCCTAGATGGCCTGCAGCAATGAACTGAAATTCGTAGGCTCCACTTCGTTGGCCAATACCTCCCGCATTCTTACTCGTAGAGCGCCCTCCCTCCCTTCGTTCTTGGTGGATTCTGTGAGCAAGCCCTCACACCGAAGTAGCGTTCCAGGATTGTCAAGACTATTCGGCGCAGCAAGATACGATGTGGAACAAGCTTACTATAGCTCGTTGTTAACGGAAGTTCGGTCTCTGGGAAATACTGAATATAGGACTTTCTACCGGTAGCCCGGGTCTCCATGCCCAGAGAACGGCTCATCACTAATCTCGATGCTCTGTAAGCTGTTTGAGAGCAACGAGAGTCTGCACACCCTTAAGAAGTCCGCCAAAGGAGCAGGTGGAAGGAGTTGTATTTTAATCCTTTCAAGCCTGTTCCGGTGGCACTTGCGCTGTTTGCCCTACCCCCTGGGAGCACAGGACACAGTAGGAATTAACTTTGCGTGTGACAGTACCTATTAGAATTGGTTTACTCCAGGTAAGATATTACATGCGGGCTGTTGGTTTCCTCAGCACGTCCTAGGCTGATCACTGGACCTATCTCCACGCAGGATCGTGGAGGAGCCAAACTTGATGCCTTGTACTGCGACAGAATATAACGGGGCACGATAGTGCCATATTTTTGCTTTAACCCTGGACTAGTGATCCCCTATCCAGGCATATTTTCATCTCCTCGTTTGCTTAGATCAGCACTAGACTCTCCGTAGGTTTCCGTTCTGTGTTCCACGAAAGCATAGTATTTGTATCGTGAGCTGGGGATTATTTTAAAATGACATCCATCGCTTTGTCCCTGTTGCCCCTGCAATTAGCTACTCTCTCATCCATCAATCAATCCGCCTCTAACAGTATCCAGGCTTCGATTTCTCTTTCACTCCACTCCACCCACCAGACTACATCACTAAACATGGAATATTCCCCTAGAATCTTCCCCACACGCTATCAAGGATTCCCAAATACCCGTATCGGGAGCGATAGTTCCGCAGGTTAGTTATTAATTCCCCTTATAAAGACCAAGGCTCTAGGCCACCATTCCTCCTCCTCCTCCTCCACCAACCCCTTTGCTAAAACTCGGCAGTGACGCAACATGTTCTAGCAAAGGAATCCGGGATACGTTATTACCGTGCTCCGTCCTTCCGTTCTGTGACACCTCCCACATCATCCATTAATTCATTAATTCAACTACTTGTACTTCTAACGAAATGTGCTTGTATAGCAATACCTGGTAGGAGATCTCAAGGATCCCCTGACACTCAACTGACAGGCATGGCCCCTACTCATTGGCATGGGCCAAGATTCGCCGGTTGGTTGCCTTGAATCGCGGTCCTGGGTGTTTCCCAGATACCGCGTGGTGAAACCAATATTCCAGGTTAACGGAGCCTATCATCGTAAAGTTTTGTAGACGAAGGCCACGAACACGAAAAAGTAATACAGTTAACCCAATAATTGTTATTATTTTGCCCTTCGAGGTGAAGTTGTGCCGTAGGAGGTGCTACGGAGGGAGATTGCTCCCGATACTCAACAGCCGTTTTTTTTTTTTTTTTTTTTTTTGGGGGGGTTGGGATGCAGGCGTGGGAATGTGCACATCCGGGTTCCTGTGCCGGAAGCGTGTTCGAGTAGTATGGGTAAGTTTGAGAGTTGTGTGAATGGAGGGGAAAGAGATAGAGTTATGTTCTTGGCAGGGGATGAACGCTTCATGAAAACGTGGCCGCAGGGGGGTATTCATATTTTTCCCACAAATATCCCGAACTTTCCCAAGATCCTTTGTGATATAGAGATGTTGAGGGCACTGCCGTCTTTCTCATTGGGATTCGCGTCCTATCGGGTATCTTCGTGTAATACAAGCCAAGAGTGCTCTACGTATTCCCCGTTATCTGTTATCAGGCACCGATGAACCATCTAGTGAACCTGGCAACGAATAAGCCCTCTGCTTGGGGTGAGAACATGCGCCCGGAACCGGCGGCCAGCAGCCGGGCTTGCTACAGCAGATCAAACACCAGAGCAAACACCAGAGCAAAAACTCGGAAACCTTTCCGTTGAGTGTATTTGGAACTCTTCTGCTACCAGGAGGTGATTTGTTGTTCTTTTTAGTATCTCTAGAGTCGTTTTTTGTGCAGTTGAGTTGGTGGTGGACGGTTGAGACCTACGGACAATCTCACCCCAAGTGCCGTCCTGCCGTAACCTCAGCGAGTGATGGCGGGTGATATATATAGTATCGGCCCCACCCAACCCTATTTTCTCCCCCAATAGGGAATACTAGCAACGGTGCTACGACCGACGAAGGACATTTCGGAGAAAATTCCTCCTAAAAGGTAATTTATGAAAGCAACTGCCTTGTCTAGGGCGAAGCCAGAAGGCATCTTTGCTTGTAGGTTGAGTGTGAGGGATCACGACGTCCTGTATACTATCTCCAGGCAGGCCCCACCAGAGATTATATATGAAATACTGCCCGCGGTCTACTCCCTCAAGTGATTTGATAAGGGTCATCTGGAGTCGCTGGTTAATAATTCCCCGAAAATCCTCTACACGAGGGAAAAAACCCCGCGAAGCTATAATCATGTAGACCCCGGAAATCAGACCTCCTCAAGTCCTCATCAACGACGCCGGTATCAATGGGCCGATGACCGCAATTGTGCTCGTCGGGCCTGCCATACCGTTATAGCGATTCTCCTAACCACTGGTGGTAGCAGCTCCTGTTAGAATAAACCCAAACTTACACAAATATACCTTTTTGAAAAATCCCGTTTTCTAAACGAGCCTGGGGCGGCGATACATTTAGTGCATAAGGCAAACTGTTTTGTCCAGAGGCTCAGGCTCGTTTCCAAGACGGAGGGGGGCGTAAGAACAGAGTCGATAGCAGAGCATAGACTGGATGGATTGTTAGGGTTTGAGACAAATACTTCTCAAATAGCAGATCGATACTCCCATATATACTCCCCTATCACTTGATCTCACCGAGGATTGCACTGAGAATGATAATAGCGAGGGCAGCTAGCCATGACAGTTAATGCACCGAATCGGTCTACATTCGGGATTAAAGGAAATAGCGATAGCGAAGGAAGGGAGGGGTCCCAGCGACCATTGCTGTCGGCAGCCGAGCTGTGGGGGTTGATTTCGAAAATAATACACCCATCCGGGAGAATGGGGATAGCGGAGGCGTTAGTGTCGATGGCAAGCTCCCTTACAAGTGGGAGACATTGAAGGGGCTGACGCCATTGCAAAGCCCACATCTCGCTCAGCAGTCGTTAGGGAAAATAGTCTCGCACTTCCAAGTGGGAAACCTGCCTTTCATTTCTTGCTCCCCGTGAATGGAATCTCCGCGAATCCTGTAACAGCACAATTCGCAGCAAAGACGGAAGTTTGCAAGTATGGATAGTCGAGGACGAGAGGATAGTTACATATCCCTATCGATATAATCTTCTCAACTTCGTATGCCTCTGCCCCAACATCAGAGATAGTTCTCAGGAAGAAAGTCCCCCCCGGCCCTGGGTTTCTATTAATCTTGTCCTTGGTTTTTTTTTACACTGACCGGAGAAAAGATTTGAGTTAGGATGCAACTGGGGGGGGGGATGCTGGACATGCTCAAAGAGTTCTTTCCGCTTACGATTGCATGGCTTTCAAAGGTGCCTGCAATGAAATTAAGTTCCAGCATATCCTGGATCAACCGGCACTGCCCGCATGGGTGAAGGGAAATGTAGCTCACGCGGACTGCGCTGCCCACCCTTTTTTTCCATGTAAGTTTTGGACATGTCAGAAATGGTTGAAATATTTTAACGATAGCACGGTAGATCAAGGACAAGGAGGTACGCAGGGAATCGAGGATGGCGTAGTCCTGGCAGCTGTTCTTCCCCTAGGAACGAAGATGTCGTAGATAAGTTAGCCCTAAATTATATCATAAATTCGGATACAAACGCGCAACAAGAATACAAGATGCTACACGAATGCTGGATATAGGCCCCATGGGAAGCAGTTGTAAGCCCAGTATCTAGAACTCCTGTCCAGGCTTCAGGTCCTATTGCTGGTTCAATCGTAGTCCTACAATTCGCAGAATATAGCTATAACCACGATTCATATGTCAGTGCATGTAAGAGATTTGACTAATTCTTGAGGGAAGAGAAAGGGCGTAATGAGGGTAAGCACTGCCTTGCACGATCAGTGTGTGTCGCTCGCTCACCCACCAGGTCCAAAATGTGGTTCACTAGTGGCAAAAGGACAGAGTTCACAGATGAGGAAACGCGACGAATGGCATTTCTTACTACCGCGCGGAGTCTAGGAACGCGGCTATTGTCTCTAATGGCAATTAGATTTGTGTTATAAGATTTATCCCTCTTTTTTGGGGATACCATACACAATAAGTACTGGTTATAGGTAGCTACTTGAATAAAGGTTCGCCTGATATGAACACGACATCTGTATATTGTATTACCGATACCGGAAATTCGGTATAAGGTCTTGTCCTATATCCAATCTCGTTATGGACAGCATCAACAACGCCGGCTATGCCTCAGGCGACGACACACCACAGTAGGGTTCCGATGGCCAGACGGTTTATCAGAGGTCCCCACGCTGTCCGGGATAAGCTAACATAACGCCCACAAAGTCTTACTAGGATACTCGAGCACGGTACTGCACTGTACAGTAGTACTCGGATACCGAGGCTAGTCCGTGAACGTTCCCAATTAATGGTCGTTTCTGATGTGGAGCCTATTGATTGTAAAGAGTCCTGTCTGTTGAGCTCAACTCAGACTGAGTACCGGTTTAACCGGTACTCGGGTAGAGAGAAAGCGTCGGGGCTTGTTTCAAGCCTCTTGCTAAACCAAATAATATGCATTTTATGTCATTGAAGCTCCCAAGGGCAAAGAAAATGACGGCCGTGGAGCTCTGAGACCACTGAAAATTCCTATTCTGTCCTTGTCGGTGTCTTGAAACCAGCCCCCATGCTCTTTCTCGACTTACTCTGAGTCGACCCCGGCAGACAGGACTTTTTCTAATAATAATAAGATAAGGCTCGGCGTGTTTGTCTTGACACCCCCCCAGCGCAGTTACCCAAGACAAGTCCAGGACTGGTATCGGTAGCGTAGACCGAGTGCGGCAAATTGTGATACTCTCGACAACACGGGGGCTGGAATTCCTCGTAAAGGCAGTAAGTCCAAGAAGGTTCACAAGAGCGATGCGGTGTCAGTCGTAACGGGCCGCGCAACGAGAAAAGGCCGATTTCTTCTCAAGATGCCATTCCCGACCATGTGTTTAGAATTCTAGCTAATTGAGGGAAGAGCCAGTCGTCCAGTCCGTCCAAAATGGGGTGAGGGCAGGGAAAGATGAGAAGATTTCGCTTTTGGACGGGTCAGACGGCCTTTGCACTGTCCGGGACGGGCAGTCGGTCACAGATAAAGACCGGTTGATTTGGCCGATGAACCAAGTGAGACACACAGTACCGGTATCAGTACAAGTCATAATACTTGTGGTAAAAAAAAATCTTTTAACTGCGCGCCGGCTCAGACAACCGAGTTGAAGCCAGACTTTATACGAGAATTTCCAACTTAGGTGTCCCGCTTCAACTTGGAGCGTTCTGAGTTCCCACCCAGCCCCGCCAGTTGCTCCGCACGATAGTGTTTCCTCTACCGGTATTTATAGGCTTGCCAAGTCGTCGCCTCCCTGCAGCAAAGATCTGGTGGAACCGCTGTCACTCCGAGATACGACTGCTGTAGTACCTTCTGTTCAAGCTATTATTGAGCCATTGCCTCTCTACGGTATGAGGGGGAGGTCAGGTCCTGACCAGAGTTGCCCTGTGGCTTTTGAAACCACGGATCCCGCCCTGCCGTGAAATCTCGTATAATCCACCATATCCGCCAGACCTCTAAACTCCGTATTCAGACAACCCCTAAGAATGATTAGTCTTTTCCTCGCACAGTAAAGCCAGAGCATGCCGCGTGTATTGGATTTCATCAGCTGGCGTCTGAAATTATAGTAACCTGCCAAGTTAAAACCTATCATGGGCCGATGCCGCGGTTCCCATTGATAATATGATAGTGGATTACGAAATTTTACAGTTGGCCCATCTGACCTGCGCGGGGGTTCTGTGGGTGTACTCGTAGACAGAGAAACAGGAAGAGGAAAGGGTCCGGAAAGTCCGGGAAGCTCTAGAGGAAGGTTGATCCATAGACCCAGCTGCCTTGGAAGATTCGGTTGACTAGGAAGGTGATGTTCCTAGTTTTAGTCATACTTCCCCTCCTATCCCTAGAGCCAAGAAGCCTAGCATGACCTATTTGGGCCCGCTGCTACTAGGATGAGTGCTCGGAAGGGGTTGTGATGGTGCCACTGCGGGGATAATGCAATACTAGTAAAAGCTGATCTGAATCGCCACGCACAGGAGAAGAGCACGATGTCTGGCTGATATGTTGGCAGGGCCGTCCCCTACTCGTACTTGAACAACGTTCGTGAACACCACCGTACCGCTATTGCACGACACCAAGGTCTAAGCAAAGAAGCTGAATTCTGGCGCCATGAAACAGCTGCCGTTTTCACAAATGTCATTCAGTTACCAGTAGGGATGTTGTGGTGTTGTGGCTGAAGCGTGCGTTCCGCGAACGACAGATGGATGATGGATGGTACTCGAGCACTCTCGATTCAACATCCCGGGCCGACAACGTGAGTGACAGTGGCCACATGCTTTCGCGGTCAATTTGTTCACTTGTTTGCTTTTGTAGAGGATGGGTTGCGAGGGAAGACTGCATTAATACAGGGTTCTGGGATTGTACTCTTTGGGGAGTGCCTGTGAACCCTCCTGGCAATGATTTTTTGTTTTTGTTTCATTTTTTTTGGGGGGGGGATGGCCCTATCCTCGCCAGCCCCTTAGCTTGCTAGGGGTACGCAAGAAGCACTTTCTAGATGCACGAGCGCTGTGGGATATATGGGACCCCATTGGCTTGCCTACTGCGATGCTATATAGGCAAGCCATATGCTTGACAGGTACCGTAGTGCCTTCACTCTACTGTGTCATTAGCCAGTTACTAATATATATGTGTTTGGGCAACTTGGCATCACAAGCCCAAACATGATAAGTTAATGCAATGAGGAAAGGTAATAAAAAGGTTCAATCTCAAGCTATTGTGTGCTTGTAGAAAAGCGCATTTCCAGTTCGCGATCCCGTAGAATCCGAGAAACAAAACAAAAGATTAGTTTACTGGAGTACTGAAGTAGGTAGCCCTACAACCACCGGCAGAGTGCGAGCAGTATTGTCGACGGGTGTCGACCTCAGTGGGATTGCGTTAGTCATCATCCTCGCCGCCCAGTTTAGGACGGGGGTCGGATTCGGGCAGTCGGAGGCGCTGGAGTGGCTATTACGGTATGATTTCCAGCCCGGGCACCGGCCCAGTGCAGTAAAGTACTCGTACAGGTGCAGTGCAGTGAGGAATCACTATAATTAGGGGAGGAAGATGTTCATCTGGTCTAGCGATGGCATGTTGATCTGCTCAGGGCTACCTTTATGCTCAGTTCATATCTTGCGAAAGGCCCACGAACAGCTGATTTTTAGAGAAACCGCGATGATGGTGAACAGGAGCCCATTAACCAGATCTGGACGGTCTGGGCTCAATTCACAGCGTTAGCCTAATAGAAGTACTAGCCTGGGAGTTAAAACTAAACATTCCAGGTTGAGGAGGAAGCTAACCATACAGCCTAGAGACCCCTATGAGCTATGAGCGTCTTGCCCACGGTTTTTTTTTCTAGCCGGGCTGCTGCTATCCTCGGGGAAGGAAAGAAAGGAAAAAACACTCCCCCGACAACCTCCGACAAGTTCTGCAAAGTATCATGCTGTGCAATATCGAGACTAACCTTTTCGTGAAAATTGGAGGTATATATTTTCTCTGCTGAATTGTAGAGAATCCAAGGGAGGCACGATTCTCATCAATGTCGGTTGAATATCCTACTGGCTGCTGGGGTTGAACAACATTCTCCTGGCAAAGTCATCCGGTTCTAGCCCAGATGTTCCTCCCTGTATGGGGTAGAGTTTGCAGTGAGATTGCTTGACGCGTAAACTGCACAGCACCGGAAAAAGTAACTCAAGAGATCAACTATTGTGAGATGCTCGAGATCAACAAGTCTACACGGTATTGTTACCGTAGAAACTTACTGTGAACAATTGGCATAGTGCTAGTATAGATGAGTCCGATAGGAGTATTCTTGGTTACCTCCTGAGTCGGAATATCTGCTGAGGTATTGCTATTGCTCTCATCACCAAAAACTTCACCACTTGCCAGAATATGCGGGTATGATAAATAATCTTCCCACCTCTTTTTTCCTTTTCATTCATCTTGTGCAACTCTGGGGCGAGACACCCAGGTCATCTTTTTCCCACCCCCCTCAAGAACACCTTATTTGCTGCCGTATCACACCATACCGGCACGAGTAGACCACGAAGTGATCACCAAACTGGTAATCCTTGCTAAAGATAAATTTTTTATCTTAGATAGGCTACCGGTAAAATCCTACTATTGAGTGTCACGGTTTAAAACTGACCAAATAGTACAATACCGGTACACTGGTTAGCAGGGGCAAGAAGCCGTTTGATTTTCTGGTCGGGGAGGAACGATGCTAGCATGATACCGTAGAGAAGGGCAGCCCCTACCTGCTGGGTTTCAGGGCTAACTATCTTCATGGGAGACTGGAGTACCGTAATTGTCCTAGGCAAGAGGCAACCGGCAATAGGGGGGTATAACTCGCATTGGCGCTCAAATGCTGCACGCACAGATTCTTTTGCCATCTGGGATGCATAGGTACAAGGTGAATCCTGGCAGCAAGCTCTGCAAGGTTCTCCACACGACTCTACTCCAGTATCGCTGTTCAGCCCGCTACGCTGGTTTGCACAAGTGTTCTCGAGTCTTGCGCGCCTACAAAGTGGGGGGGAGGAAGAAGAGGAGAAAGCCTAAATAAATAACAGCCCTTATTAAGGGTGCCAGCAGACCGAAAATCGGTTAGATTGTCAAGGTTCAATCCCTATTTTCTTAAAGTCTCATTTTTTCTCCTGTCTTTTTCTGGGCTAACATTCTGCTGCAGCTATCAAGATTTTGGTTCCCCGAAGTCGCCGAGCTGCCCCCGCGAAAGAAATAATCGGTCCTCTGGTAACGGTTGTGTTAAACGATTAGACAGGATGGGAGGATATGTCTGTGAAATATGCCAGGATACGTTCACGCGTCAGGAGCACTTGGAACGGCACACAATGTCACGTATGTTTTCTCCTTGGATCGACAAACGTCGCTTGATTGACGACATCGTTTAGATCTTAACAAACGGCCATTCAAATGCCATACTTGCATGAAGTCATTCTCCCGCCGAGATCTTCTGACTCGACATGAAAGAAACCATCTGGACCCATCTCGGCCCGATACACTGGCCTCACGGCGTCCCATTGCCCCCCGGTCTCTTGCGGCATGCAAGAATTGTGCGGCATCGAAGCAAAAATGTTCCGGAAAACAGACGTGTGATCGATGTCTACGAAAAGGAATTGAATGCAAATTTTCAGTTGGGAATACAAGCAGGGGGTCTAGGGTTCAAAAAAGCTACAATCAGGGTAATAAGAGGGGTGCTGGAACCGATGAAGGAGTAGTTGAGAGTGGAGGGAACTCGGAGACCCCAGATCCTCTGCAGCCGGATGTCTCTCAGAGCCCACCACATATGGCGGATGCTAGTGCAGAACCAAGCACGTTTTTTCCTACCTCGAATGTAGACCCAGCTCTGGGGGGGACAAGCAATATTTTTGCATCCAATGAATCTCCCCCGATGCACGACTTCTACCAGGGGATGAGTCCAACCGACTTGGACGTTTTCCTGCTCAACATATTTGACCGGGAGAGTCACCCACTTCAAATGGATTCCTTTGGGAATAGTAACTTCCCTTCAATGATATTCAACGTGCCCCCCCATTTTGAGACAGGTGCAGACTGCCCGAATTCGGTGCAGCCAGGTCTTGACCTGAACTCTGAGCAAATGGAGCCGAAAGAATCCCAACAAACCACACCAGAGAAAGTCCTAGATGAGAATTTTGTCAACAAAGGCAAAATCCCAGAGCACCCTCAACCCCAAGCGCCCCCGATGCATGACACAAGCCAGCCATCAAGCACGGAAGAAACCTTGGGTACTCATTCGCGCGCTTTCGAGGCATCCTCATTTGTATGGCGTAACCCAACATCCAGCGATGCCAATGCCGATCTGATCTACGTACGGGCACAACCAGATGCCCAGCTTCCTAGAACACACATACGACTTCCTATCCGGAGTCAACGTTCGACGAGAAATGCCATGCTCGAACAACCGTCATTAGCAATCACTAGTGAAACTCGGGACAAAATTGTGATTATGCTCACTAAAGCTCACTCACGCGAGCAGTGGGGGGACCATGACCTAGCGTCATTACCTGATAAAGACTTCCTTGAAGACGCACTTGAATGCTACTTCAAGTATTTTCACCCTCAGTATCCATTGTTGCATCGGGGGACCTTCAATCCCAATACGGCACTTATTCTACTTACCGCGGTTATGGTGGCGGTAGGAGCAATCTGGAGCAGTGGATTGGCCGGGGATGAGGAGAAACACAAAGCATCGGCAGAGGAAGCCCGGTCCATCAAGGCGATTGGCTACGCGATTTTAGAATGTGTTAGACGCTCATTAGGGCATTGGGTGAGGGAAGCTATTCTGATTGGCCAGATTAAATTTGCTGATAGATATACCCATTAGTATGAATCCGACAATAGCAGGATCCGGGACTATGAGGGGCATCAAGCTTCCCTTATAACTTATATAGGCCAGAGTTGGGCTGGGGCAAAGCGAAAGATGGAGTTGGCCGAGGCCTTCGCGGGGACTTTAATGGCTATGATCAGACGGGCTGAAGCCTTTCGATTTTGCTCTTATCGATCTTTGGAGGATATACTGAACGAGCGGACGGGCTCTGTAGCAAGTACCTGGATGAAATGGAGTGTAAATGAACAACGAAAAAGGTAGAGATATCATGTCTGAAAAATCCTGCTATAAAATATCCTAACAATGGCCATCTAGGCTCGTATACTGTACCCAGATATGGGATTCCCAGATTAGCGCTCTCCTGCATATACCTCACTTTGTTGCGTTCTCAGAACTGAGTCTCCCATTACCTCAATCTGACACTCTCTGGAATGCCTTGACTGCAGAGGCTTGGTTTTCTCTAGCGAAACAGGAGCTCAGATACAACTCCGCAAGCCTCAACCTCAGGTTCGACCAGTCCTTCTGCACATTTGCCGGTCGCTTTATCCACGACTGTAGTCGAGGTGTCCTATCCCACAACTGGATTTCCTCCTCCCAACTCCTTAAAGGAGCCCTTCTTGCCGTCGTGCATTCACTCGTATTCGAGCAACGCCAAATGCAAGATTTATATGAATACGATGCTTCCCCAGTCCAAACCCCTCTGAGAACTACAGTGGGGGCGGTGTTCCCTAGCGTCGAAGCAAGAAAGTTAGAGCTGCAGAGAATCCTTCAAAATTGCGAAGAGGCGTTGCATGCTGAGCTCGGACCTATATCCGACCATAGAGATAATAATATCAGTGCTATATTTGTGCATTATAATGCTCTCGTGCTTTTCTGTTCCTTACAAGGTATTCTGATGCTGGCCGGGCGGGAGGACGCGAGTTCAGCCAAGAGGGCGTTACCGATGCTTCAAAGGTGGGCAGGCCAGGAGGACGCTCGGCTCGCTGTTTGGCATTGCGGGCAAATTTTCACGCTTGCGAGAAAATGTGTCCTTGAGAAAAGAGGTATGCTCTCAGAAAAATGCCATGGCTGTTGGCAGTGGATACTGACTTTCCAACAGTGGTCCATTATCTCCCCTTGGTCCTCTTCCATGCTGGGTTAGTGCTATGGGCATACGGTATCTTACAGGCCGTGATGCGCATTCATCGCCAGAGCTCTGAATCCTCAACTCCCGCTCCCGCCCCCGTTCAGCCGCTAGATGTGCTTGTTCATGTAGACCAGCCATGGAGCGACGTGATGGCAAACTTCCTCCAGGGTAAACAGGGGATACCTGTGCTCACTCTTGCGGGCAGATTTATACCCCTCGAGAAGCCAAAGGAAGTCATGGCTATCTGTGGAGATATAATCAAGGATGTGGATGCAGGGGGTAGTCTGGCAAGGGATTTGATGAGGCTCGTGAGCGTGCTTGGAGCTTCAGGGCAGAATCTAATAGAGAATCTAGGGGAATTCCCAGGTATTTTCGAAGTCAGGGCGTAGAGGTTCTAATATGCTGTATCTATAATTAATGTTATAATTTCATGGGGAGTAAATAAAAAATAATCGACGGTTGAATTTTTATGATTATTGTTAAGTTTTAAGTGCTCGCTGATTTCCACTATGGCCCGCCTTACTGCTTAGAATCGGATTTGTATTCATATGACTCAGGGACACGAAGCATACCTTTCCAATCCTTCGAATAGGACAAACCTTACATTGGGTAAGGAACCGGAAGATCCACTCTACACCGCCGGCGGGCCCGCAGCGGGGAGGGAGATCGTAACTTGGTGGCCGAAGTTATATTAGAGACGATGCAGGGAGCCCAGAAATCGCCTGGTGCGGTATGATGCGATACGATGCGATAGGCCATTCTGCGGGCCCGCACCAGCACAAGACCTAATGAAATGGTGTAGGTAAATTGTGCGTACTAGCTGACGGCTTTTTGGTGACAATACCTGTAGCAATTGGGGATGATGTCGTAGAAAGGGAAAAGGTGGCGAACAAAGTAAGGGTGGGAGACTTCGGGGTGAGGTATTAGGGGCCGGGTTGTGGGGTACCGAATGCGTCCGAGGTGGGGAACATGATCACTTACATTTCTTTGCGCACAGTCTCGTAAATCAGGAACTTTGTGGTAACATATCTGTGTGAGTTTATAAGGAGTTGGGCAAGGACGGTTTGGGTGGATAGTGGGGGGTGTATGTACTGTATGTCGTGTAATAACTGTATGACACTAGTTAAAAAGATATGGCGCCGTTCAATGGTTTGTACGTGGTGCGGCATCATTGATCTTAAAGTACAATTATTACCCCGTGGGGTTTACTAATTGCGGGTGGAGGGGGAATTAATCCTCTCCGGGGATGGGGGGAGGTGTCTGGGAATCGTGTCAGAGTATGATTTACGGAAGGGAGGGAGATCCATCAATGATCGCTCCCCTCCCTCCCTTGCCCGGTAGCAACTAACCGGAGTTGGGTCCATCCCGAAGTTTTATCGTCGCCGCTTGTACTCGTACTACAAGTGCTAGTACGGTAATCCTAGAACACGGCACGCTTGACTCTCGCTGGTGCAAGAGAAATTCCGGCAGAGTCTCGCTTTTCAAAGCTACCGTAGGTCTGTATTCCTTTGGTTGAGGGTTTAACTTATTCTCTTGTTGGGATTTCATACCTCGGGAGCGCTGTACTGTACTGAACCTTTTTTTTTTTTTTTTTTTTTTTTTTTTTTTTTTTATAAAAGGTGGGTGTTTTTTTTAATTAAAAAAAAACACATAAATATTTTAAATAATAGCAGCAAAAA
>Ga0307509_10002110_pt1 | contig 32753 bp, 33 predicted proteins | sample 10_EM_MG_FD_202245 | JGI IMG/M metagenome (GOLD analysis project Ga0307509, IMG submission 202245) | Populus trichocarpa ectomycorrhiza microbial communities from riparian zone in the Pacific Northwest, United States - 10_EM | ecosystem: Host-associated > Plants > Roots > Unclassified | place...
GATAAGTTGACCATGGGAGCAAAAAGTGTGATAGAGAGTTTTCAGGGTCTACGAGTGTTCGCACTCAGGTGAAGTTCGCAGAGTTGCGGGCAAGGTACTTAGTTAGTATAGAGTTAGCATGTATACCGCGATTGCTCAGACGCCGAATATAAATATCGAAGCATCTTCGCTGGTATTAGACACAACAAGCACGGAGAAGAGATCTTATCAATATAACAAGTTATCTACACTTTTATATCGTTACCAACACTTCGACGATCTACACCGAAGTGAATCATTTTATCTAGCCTACATTACTCGTGTCTTCTTAACGAGTTCTCCGATATAACCACGATTACGGTCCTAGCTGTCGGATTACCTCACGCCGAAGCTACCACCTAACATTACCCGAACCTATAATGCCTGAACACAAGCACTTGGTCCTACAACTACTGCACTTGGTACCTCCCACTCTTATTACAATACGCCCTTTCTCCCATGCGACTCAGTTAATAGACAACGATATCGATACGTACTACAATCAGTCATTCCCCATTTAACAAAAACACCTAGAGTAATGTGTTGGTTACACTTACTCCGTATTGAATTCCTGGCACCAAACCTGCTGAACGAAAACCAAATCCAGCTTGAAGCCATGCTACTAATTCCAAATGCCGCGGAAGGGGACTTCTCTCTTCACAGCCCGACTTTTAAGCTCAAAAGTGTCAATTGCAGGATACCTCCGAAGCTGCTAGACATTAAGTAATTTTCTATCCTGTCTTCAATTGTGAATCAAAAATTCATTGAATATTTCCGGGGTCGTGCTATGCTTTACACATGAGCACATGGTCAATATTCTTTTCCTTCCTTGGTTCGTATAGTTCCTGTAGCACTTGTACCAATTTCTAATTCATCAATTTGGAAATATTATTAGCGAACTTTATATATGATGGATGCTTATTGAAATAATATAGTGTATAGTTCTGAGGACTTTTGGAAGAATGTATATACCCGATATTTATCACATCGATGGATTGCAGACGCAGAGGTTAGGGTATAGTAATTTAACATTCACATATTATCTCTTGCCTTCTTTCACTGTAAGCTAATTATGAAAGTACTAAGGAGAACCCAACTCCCCTACAGAGATATATTTTATTCATCATTGAACCTAGCCTTAGCAATCATTTCTCATTATTGTTATTCATCCCACCGACATATTCTGTATTTTGTTTATTTAGAAGTTAGGGCTTTGCAAATTGGGTGTAAGGGTAATGAGATCTTGGCAGTGTTACACTTGGCGTTATAACAATTTTGTCACAATTTTTGGCTGAAAATTGGGGTTGAGTCTAGTCTTCTGGAGCCATATATAGGAATTTTGTCAGGAAAAAAGTGGTTTAATTTAAATGATATATAATTGTCCCATGGATAGAGAAGGATAGGGCATTGGGATAACAGCAATAAATTATGGGCAATATCGCGATAATTCTTCAAAGACAAATCTAGAAGATGGAGAATCTCGGAAATGAGGAGACCATATAATTGTGTAATGACAAGAAGTCATTAATAGTAGATATTTCATCAGTCCTTCAGGGTGGATGCTGTGAGTATCTGTTTGCGAGAACACCCAAAAAGAACTAAGTGATATCTGAATTGAATATTTAAACTTGGTAACAGTTATGAAGAATCAAGGCAGGATACAGATATCAGAATAGTGAATGCACATATAACTGAAACTAGCATAATATCAGCCTGAGAACACAATAGCTTAGTGTCAGATAGTGTCAAAACACATTTCCATACTTGTTGAAGGTGTCAGTCCAACCAAAACAGAAGATATATGTAGGGATATAGTCAGGATACAAGTTTATCAAGCTCCCTTCCCTCAATTCTCCTACCCCACTTTTCACCTTCCTTTTTGGGAAGGTATAAGCGGGGTAAAACACCACACAACACACACATCAACCTCACGATCCTGACGTGCCCTGAACTTGTAGCTTCATAGGAGTGCTGGAAAGGCAAGTTCGCGAGCCAAACACACCATACTAGCTGGTACCATACTCCTACGTCAATAACTCCCATCACATAGCCCCTCGCCCCTAGCCAAATGGACAAATGCCTTAATACTTTGGTTAGACCACACAACAACCGTTGCGACAGAAGGTCATGAGTTGGACCTTTTTCCCAAAACGACTCGGTCGGATCTTCCCAGCAGGGTGTGGCTTGTACTGCACTACGTCTGGTTACACCACCGCCCTGCCTACCGTTTACTACCTCCTTCCCTAATGCCTTACTCTGGGGTTGGAATAAGCTTATTCACAAGAAAAGGTTTCCTTGCTCCTACCAAAAGTGAGGGGGGGTTTGTCAGAGGGCCCTACACCCAGGATGATGAAGGTTCAGACACGAGAACTGTTACTAATTTTGTTTTTGTTTTTCATATATCATGAGATGTTGAGAAAGGTTTTCGTGTTGTCTTCTGCTTCTGGCGGCTAGGTTGTTGGACAAGTGTCCTGCTTATTACATTCGTTATTTTGTCTTGAGCCTTTGCAATTGGAGATGTGTGGCTGGTTCCATACAAGAGGAAGCTGGGATGACTTGTTTTTCCCTTGGGTGGAGGGGGTAAGGTTTCTTTCCCATGGGATATTTCCCGAATGTAGAGGATGTACCTTAGGTAGCACCTAGAAACAATCCACGGAATTAAGATATAAAAAAACAGTATACATGTTAATAATATGCCAATCACCCTTAAGTATGGTCATATTGATATCGCATGCAGAATGGAAGGTTAAGTTCTGTTTATCTAGTATGTCCTGGGTGTCCTGTGCATGAGAAGCAAAGAACAGAGAAGAAATCTTTTGATGATACTAAGGCACAGAATGTTTCTATTAATTGGGATTTCAGATATGCTAGCGTATAGTGTTAGTGGAAATGAGTAAACTGTTTCGGCAGGCGAAGGGATAACAGAAGTACTTTACTAGGATTGGTGAGGGGTATACATGGTGTTAGGTGGTAGCTTCGGCATGAGGTATTCCGACAGCTAGCACCTGGATCGTCTGGTATCGCAGAACTCGGTAAGAAGACACGAGTAATGTAGGCCAGATACAATAGACGAACTTTGGCGTGGATTGTCAAAGTATTCGTAGCAATCAAGTTAAAACTTATATTCATACGAGATCTTCTCTGTAGTTCTTGTGTCTAATAGCAGTAAAACAAGCTTCGATATTTATATTGCGTATCTGAGCAATCCCGGTATACATGCTATACATGCTATCTCTATACTAACCAAGTATCTCGCTAATCTTTCTGCGAATACCTTCCGAGTGCGAACACTCGTAGACCCTGAAAACTTCCTACCACACCTTCTTGCTGCCATCGTCAACTTATCGGTCTGAGCTCCCGTTATTCCTGATGGTGTTAAGGCCACGTCAGGTCTCAGCTCATCTGTTTATCCATTGAGTGCAATGATTGCAAATTATCTTGCCCACGTGCTTTACAAAGGTAGTCTAACTCGCCTGACACAAGATGTCCATTCATCTTTGGTTGGCTCCGTAAAGAATTTGTCATGCGACCGCATGACATATTCTGGTCTTCCAGCATTACGCCACTTGTCCTCGGCATTGCACCTCTGGGCTTTTTTACTCAGACTCCATCCTTTGCCCACCCGCCCTTTCAGGATTCAACTGATGCAGTTACTGGGCATAGTTACCTCCTTCATACCCTATGCGTCTTTGTATGTAAGAGGGGTGTAATCTCTATGCAAAACATCCCGTCACAGTCGGCCCTCTCTCCAGACTGTCTGTCTTCAAGTGTCAGTAACCTTATGCGCCGTCATCCAATTCACCTGCCTCTACCTGCATCTGGTGCGCTGAGGTCTCCCCACATATATTCTGCGAACAGGATCCGGTCAGACAGACGGCTGCGTCATATACGCTGTTATAAGGTGTGTTCCAATCATCGTGGTCTTTAGTGTTAGGACGCTACTACCCAAGCCGCCAGTGATGTCGCGCCATCCCAACGCCAGGGCTGGAGGGGGGTTTTATCTTTATTCTTCAAAGTTCAGGAGTATCAAGGTAGGGTAACTGTCCCAGAAATCCTTATGGGGATTCCGTGCGTCTAACACATAAGTGGATTCCTTTTATTATACCAATATAGTGGTTTCTAGCAATAGCTAAAAGTGGATGCTATACCTGTAGCTAGCAACAAATAAACTGCAGATTTTACAAAAAGTAATACAACTCTCCTATTAGGTTATTGGCTCCCCCAGGTTTCAGATATTCTACATTAAGTTTATCCAGTGAATAGTTGACATTATTAAAACTCTCATTTGATCTTGTGAGAATATTTGATGAATTGAATAGCTTCTTTGGTTAGATTAAAGCAGATGTTACAGAATACCTAATATGGTAGGATGCCTGGCTAAATATGACAAGGACATTGGAGGCAACAGATTGAGAGTCAGAAAGGGGCACATTTGAGAGTTTGAAAAAGGTAAATATGGAGAGCGTAGTCAAAAATAGCGGAGTTTAACTTGTTATATTTTAATAGTCACTGGTTAGTTGCTTGATTATTCTGCAACCAGCGGAAGAGAGTTCAACTATTTAGACAAATAATTGTGCCTCTTCCAGTTAACAGGTTAAGTAGCATCTTGTTAAAAGGTTGAGTTTTGTAGAACAAAGTGTACATGTAACAATCCTATTGTCTACACATTATATTGCAACAGGTAATGAGGGTTCTTACCAAAGTGCTTGCTATCTCTGCAGATAGTACAGAGTTGTCTCGTCGTATAAGGACCCACCTATCTCATCAGGTTGTACGAGATTGTCTTGGCTGATAGAGGACTATCGTAATAGTCCTATATGATCGTAAAGCGTCTTCAGGCTGTGGTGCCAGTAATAGGCTCTGAGAGCTTATCGGGAGAGTATTCTTAGTATTCAATAGTGTAGAAGATAAAGAGAATCGTATTGCACCTTGTGAGTATAGAAAAGTACTTAGATGGTTTCGTGAAGATCGTATCTCTTGGTGGATTTTGATTTTATTGTATGTGTTTATATCATGTATTCATTGTTAAGGTACAAGAACTGGCATGCACCGCTAGCGATGGCGTCAAGCTTCTTCCCCCCTATTTTCCTGTCCGCTTGAAAATTGGCCACGTAACCTCCTTGTGATCCGTCACATTCTGGTTTTCAACGAGTTAGCATCCTTGATTCCTTATCGCCCCCTCTCGCGATAGCTTCAAGTCTTTAACTTCAAGTACTCCGCTGGGCTCTGCTTGATTTTAATTCTTTCCTTTCGATTACGATCGTTTGGAATCCTGAGGTTCCTCATCTTTCCCCTCTGCTTTCTTCTTCCTTCGGTCGGCTTGCCCTCTGTTTTCTTCCTTCCCTTGGTGGACGGTTTCGCACCTGCTTCTTCCTCCTTTGGTTGAGTGCTGGCGGTTTCCTCCCTTCGGTACGGTCGAAAGGTCGGTGGTTATCATCCCATCGGTCGGTTAGTTGATACGGTGGGTCTTCCTTCGGTCAGGTTGATCGTCATGGTTAAGCGAGGCTCCTCAACCTTTTCTGCCGCTGCGGTCGCGAGATCGGGTCTGGCTCTTGGTCGGACGGTCGAGAAAACTTTGGCCCTCGAGGCTGAGGTTTCCCGCCTCCGCCATCACATTTCCGTCCTCTCCCGCCGGCTACACTTGTCTGGCCTGGAGAGTGAGTCCCTCCGCCGTGAGCTCGATGCTCTTCGTTCGGTCTCTCTCCTCTCTCGTGAGCGTGACGGTGCTGAAGCCTCTTCTCCTCTTCGTGAGGAGGTGGCTGATGAAGTGGCGGTGTTCACCCCGGTGGCTGAACCTGCTGCGCCTACGGTGGGGTCCCTCGGGGCGCATGTGGAGGCGTTGACGGTGACTACTGTGGCTTCCGCTGTCGTGGTACAGGAGCCTGAGCCCGGTGTGGCTGAGCCAGTGTTGCCGGTGGTGGTACAGGTTGAACGGTCGCCGTCGGCGGATGGGACTGTTGCCAAACGTCACCCGTGTCGTGTGCGTTGGGTGGACGATGAGGCTGGCGTGGCTTCTCGGAAGGCTCGGGTGGTTGAGGTCTCCTCGTCGCCTCCTCCGGTTCCCGCTGGTCATACCAGTTCTCCGGTGGCTTCGGCTACTGGGGGGGAAGGATCCGATCGTCATGCTCGTGATCCTGGTTTTATTACCGTCGGCCGTGGTCGGCGTCGGGAGGGGCGTGGTGGGCGCCATTGAGATTGTGTTGGATTTCTTTTGTCGTGTTTGCGGGACCGGTTTGCCGGGGGTGGGCTTGGTTGTGGCTATGACCTCGCTTGCGGTAGTGTTTGGAGGATGGCTATGGGAGGTGGGTTTACTTTGTTCGTACCCTAGTTGGGTGGTTTATTTTGTGATTCCCGTGTGCTGGCCGGATACGCGGGCTTCGGTCTACGAATCGCGCGGGTGGTACTTTTCCAGATGTACTGCGGGCTAGGCGGGGTTGGGACTGGCGTACTCCTGGGAACGAACTGCCGTATGGTTGTGCAAGCCCGGATAGGTCGTCGCTCCATTAGCTATATAGTTATAAATAAAAGGAATTGAACCCCCCAATTTTCCTCAAAAGTGCAAAGTGCACTTTTCTCAACACCACATAACTATCTCGAGTTTTTCGCGTAACTTGACTGGTCACGTTACACGAATACGGTACACAAACCGCGTAGGAGAACATGGCTTCTTCTGGTGTAATGGATATGAATAGGCCCACTACCCCCACAACTCGCACACCGAAAGATAACGAGATGGCAATGGGCGAAACACAGACTATGAAATTAGTTCTTGACTACCTACACGGGCACGGACTCGAAAGGGATTTACTAGCCATAGCGACAATCCAACGGATGGCAAGTGAAGAGATTACCGAGTTGGAAATGAGGATGATGCAGCTGGTTTCAGGCCTCACTCAGGAGGTCAAAACGCTCAACACAACATTCAGAACCTCACAGGGATGGTACAAGGCCTGTGCACTGTGGAGAAAAGCAGGAAGACGAATGACAAACCCAAGAAGACAGAGACACATTGCCTGAAGCGGAAAAGAAAAGCTAGGCTCAAGCTGCAAAGCAAAACGACAAGTCCAATCTCACGAGACCAGCCAAAGGTGGCAGGAAAAGGAAAGGAAGCACCGGACCAACGCCCCCACAGCAACCCCAAGAGAAGACGGCCAGGGATAGCAACAACAACATGAAATCAGATGAAAACCCCGCAGGCTGGAAGGTAGTTGGGGCACCAAAAGCGAAGAACGCAAGAGGGACCAAGGGGAACATGTTTGCTACCGGTAGTATCACAAAACCCCTGACCGACGCGATCAAGGAAGAAGTGGAAAGTGCAACGGCGCTGGCGGATACCCCAATTGGGTGTGCCTGTAGCGCCCCGGTGAACATCCGAGTCGACTACAACAAAGTCAACGGCACAATTACAATAACAACCCTAGAGGACACCGACACGGAACAGTACATGAGGAACGCAGAAAAGATGACCGAAGCAATCAGTCTAGCCGTCGATACAGACGGATCAAACTACATGCTGTTCTGAAGAATCCCGACTGACGTCAACCTGATGGTTCTCGCAATCTTTTATGACTTGTGTTAGGTGGTAGCTGCGGTGTGAGGTATTCTGACAGCGAGGACCTGTGTAGTTATTATATTGGAGAACTGGTTAAGAAGAGGCTAGTAATGTAGGCTAGATATAATATTTCCTTCTGTGTAGATAGTCGAAGTATTGGTAACGATAAAAAGGTAGAAATTGATTATATTGATAAGATCTCTTCTCCATGCTTGTTTTTGTCTAATAGCAGCGAAGATCCTTCGAGATTTAGATTGCCCGTCTGAGCAATCGCGGTATACAGGCTAACTCTAGACTAACTAAGGATCTTGTCCGCATTTCTGCAAACTTCACCTGAGTGCAAACACTCGTAAACCCTGAAAGCTCGTTACCACACTTTGTGCTCCGATGGTCAACTTGTTGGTTGGCACGTGTATTATTCCTGAAGGTGTGGAGGCCACGTCAGGTGTGATTTCATCCATTTATCCGTTGACAACAATGGTTAAGAATTATCTTGCCCCCGGGCTAACTGAGGGTAGACTAACTTGCTGGACAGAAGATGGCCAATGTTCTTTGATTCACCAGGGCGAGCATTCTGCATGCAACCCCATGCCGTATTGTAATTTTGCCCCATTACACGACTTGCCCTCGGGATCGTACCTATGGGTTTTTTCCCTCGGACTCCATCTTGTGCCAACCTGTCCTTTGTGGATGCACCCGATCCACTAACTGGGCATAGTTACCTCCTTGATACTCTACACGTCTTTGTACGTGCGAGGGGACTAACTTTCATGCAAATCGTCCCGTCACCTTGCACCCACTCTTGATACTGTCTGTCCTCAAGTGTCTGTAAACTTATGTGCCGTAGTTCGATTCACCTGCTTCCACCTGCATAAGGTGCTCGAAGGCCTCAACCTCATGTATCCTTTGAACAGGATCCGGTCGGATGGATGGCCGCGACGTATAGGGTGTTATAGGATGTGTTCGATTGATAGTTGGCCTTCCTGTTGTGACCCTACTACCAAGGGGGCCAGTGATGACGCGCCGTCCCAACGCTGGGGCTGGAGTGGCGTGTTATCTTTTTTCTTCAAAGTTCGTGCATGTCAAGGTAGGGTAACTCTGCCCTATTAATCCTTATGGGGAGTTCCTGCGCGTAACACGAGCTCTCCTCTTTGAAGAGTTCGTCCCGAATACTCTATGTTTACTATACAATCTGTCTTCTGTTTCAAGCTCCGCATAGTAGCGGTAAAAACCACCTGGGTTTGCTTGTCCACCGATGGAAAAAATTTCTTATGTTACTCGACCTCGTCCGGGTTCGCCATCTCCGGATTGTCTCTATGAAATCTTTGCCCCTCTTCCTTTGTATTCTTCATGCCTTCGAGTGGCTCACGCGTATTCTCATCCTCCCTGCAGCCTTTCCATTTCACAAAATACCAAAGTTCTTTCATCGTTGTATTCCTTCCTCGAACCTTTTGCGTATAAGAAATAATCTTGCTTTGTATGATTCTTTCTACCTCGCACTCTAGGTTGCCCTCGATGTCTGGGGGTTCTCGCGGGGGTTGTTAGCGATTTGGTCAGTTCTAGCCTCGATAGGGTTCCAACCAGGAAACATAGAATACAGGATGAATTTTCCACCGTGGCGATATTTCCACCTTGTATGCCTGACTTCCTTTTTTCTCTAAGACCTTGAACGGCCCATACTGTTTGGGACTTAGCTTCTTTGTCGGTCGTTTGATACGTGTGTTCTTCGCATACAACCTTACCCAGTCCCTGACCTCAAAGCTAGGTTGTTCCGTCAGTTTTGGGTCACCATTTTCTTTGATCGATTCCCGTCTATTCTCTAGGCTTTGTTTCGCTTGTTGAGGTATTTCCGGCACAGAGTGAGAATACATTGTCGCCCCGGCGTTCTGAGCTTCTCTTTCTTTCATCCATTCCGTATATGGAGGAAAGCCGTAGTTGGCGCAGAATTGAGTCATTTTGTGTTCCCTCGTTGTGGTGTTATTATAGGCATGTTCCGCTAAGTGTGACAGTTGGTACCAGTCGTTCTGATGGTAGTTGACAAATGTCAGTAAGTAACCTTCCAGCACTTGGTTGCTTCTTTCAGTTTTTCCATCAGTTTGAGGGTCGTAAGGTGGTGAAATGCGTTGTTTAACTCCTAGCATCTGGCACAATGATTCTCAAAATTCGCCGGAAAACTTCGCATACATGTTCGATATGATTTGGGTCGGCAATCCGTGAAGTTTCCAAACTTCCCAAAGGAAGGTATCCGCAACGTTGTTTAGGCTAGCATTTTCCTGCAGGCCGATGACATGGGCCATTTTTGTGAACGGGTCTACTTCTACCATTATCTGAGTCTTCCCCTGTTAATCCCGTGGTTGGGTGATCAATTCCGTTGAAATGGAGGTCCAGGCAGCATATGGTACTTCTAAAGGTTGAAGTAATTCATACTTAGCAGGCCGCCGGGATTTACTCCCTTCACATTCATCGCATGATCGTACATAGTCTCAGATCCAATCTGCGCGTCCTTTCTGGCAGAAGTCCCTTGTCACTATTTTGATTCTTTTTTCCTGTCCGAAGTGTCCCGGTAGTAGCGAGTGGTGACAGCCTTGTGCAATCTCGGTCTGAAGGGATTCGTCTTTAGGGATATGCAATCGATTCTTATAGTATAGTGACCCGTCCTTTTCTATCCATTCCTCCGGCATCTTCTTCCCGCTTTCAGTTAACCTGACCAGTTCTGGGCCTCGTACCTCCAACTTCTCATCCTCTTTGGCAGCCACTCTAATCTTATCAAGAAATGAGTCGTGGATCGTGCGCGTCAAGGCTGGATTGACGTGTGTGCTTGGCAACATCTCCCTTGCTTTGATTAACTGATGGTGATAGCCGATATCAGCAGCGCTAAAGAATTTGGTGTCGCTTAGGTCTGCTTGAAGAAAACATATTTAGACTTCCTCTTCTGTAGCCGTGATGGATCGCTTGGGGTTTAGATCACTTGATCCGAACCCGATTTTTCCTCGCTGAGTCATTCCCAGATTGTCTACTTCCATGGTGTCGGCATTGGCACTTTCCTCTATTATGAGTTGCGCTATCTAATCCAGTGCTGTAAACAAGGAGTCGGTATTGCGATAATTTCAAAGCATGACCTTGACTTGTCCGGTGTAACCAGAATCTATTAAACCACCACCCACTGCAATTCCCATCTTGCTAGGGATACTGTTAGGTGGTAGCTTGGTCGTGAGGTATTCCCACAGCTAGGACCTGAGTCGTTATTATATCGGAGAACTCGTTAAGAAGACACGAGTAATGTAGAATAGATATAATATTTACTTAAATGGAGTAAGTCGAAGTATGGGTAACGATAATAGGTAGAAACATATTATATTGATAAGATATCTGCTCCGTGCTTGTTGTCTAATTTGCAGCGAAGATGCTTTGATATTTATATTCCGGGTCTGAGCAATCGCTGTATACATGCTAACTCTGTGGTAGCTAAGTACCTTGCTCACAATTCTGCGAACTTCACCTGAGTGCGAACACTCATAGACCCTGAAAACTCTCTACCACACTTCTTGCTCGCATGGCCAACTTATCGGTATGCGCTTCCGTTATTCCTGATGGTGGTCGAGCCGAGGTCAGGAGTCAGTTACGTGGTAGCTGCGGCGTGATGTATTCCGACAGGTAGGACCTGAGTCGTCATTATATCGGGGCACTCGTTAAGAAGACACGAGTAATGTAGGCTAAATATAATATTTACTTCAATGTACATAGTCGAAGTAGTGGTAACAATAATAGGTAGAACTTGTTATATTGATAAGATCTCTTCTCAGTGCTTGTTGTTTTTAATAGCCGTGAAGATGCTTTGATATTTATATTCCACGTCTGAGCACTCGCGGTATACATGCTAACTGTATACTAACTAAGTATCATGCTCACAACTCTGGGGGCTCCACCAGAGTGCGAACACTCGTAGACTCTGAAAACTCTCTACCACACCTTTTGCTCCCATGGCCAACTTGTTGGTCTGCGCTCCGATTATTCCTAATGGTGTGGAAGCCCCCTCAGGTGTCAGCTCATCAGTTTATCCATTGACCACAATGGTTACAAATCATCTTGCCCCCGTGCTTAACAAGGGGAGTCTCACTCGCTGGACAGAAGATGGCCAATGTTCTTTGGTTGGCCCGGTCGAGAATTCGGCATGCAACCCCATGTCGTATTGTGATTTTCCGGCATTACATGACTTGCCCTCTGGAATCAACCTATGGGTTTTTTCCCTCAGACTCCATCTTCTGCCAACCTGTCCTTTGTGGATGCACCCGATCCACTTACTAGGCATAGTTACCTCCTGCCTACTCTACAGGTCTTTGTAGGTGCGAGGGGACTAACTTTCGTGCAAATCCGCCTGTCACCTTGGACCCACTCTTCCAACTGTCTGTCTTTAAGTGTCTGTAAACTTATGCGCCGTCATCTGCTTCACCTGTTTCCCCTTGCATAAGGTACTTGAAGGTCTCCCCCCATGTATTCTGTGAACAGGATCCGGTCAGACGGACAGCCGTGATGTATACAGTGTTATAAGATGTGTTCCATTGATAGTGGTCTTTGGTGTTGGGACACAACTACCCAGGCGGCCAGTGATGACACGCTGTCCCAACGCCAGGGCTGGAGGGGGCTGTTATCTTTTTTCTTGGAACTTCATGCATGTCAAGGTAGGGTAACTCTGCACTGTAAATCCTTACAGGCAGTCTGGGCGCATAACAACTGGGAACCCGATAACAATGCTGATCTGGATTCAAAAATCAAGATGGAATTCATGAAAGCTTATAAAGTCAATTTGACTATGGATAAATTTCTGCAAGAAGAACCAAAAAACAAGACTCCGGAGAAGAAAGCCAGCTGCATCATCGTTAAGATACCCGAGAAAGACCCACCACAATTCGAGCCCAGATTCCTGTTCATGGGTAACCACAAAGAGGCCCAAATTATGTGCCACCCAACGCCAACCACAAATACCCAAGATGCGGGAAATATGGGCACCCCAGGGTGGGGTGCAAAGAAACCACTCATCCATGCCCTGTTTGCTCCCAAAGGCACCGCGATGAGGACCACAAATGGCTTGAGACTGCCAGCCGTGGATACACGAAGCTCATACCCTGATGTTGCAATATGACTCCACAAATATACACCACCTGCGAAGGTCCACACTCAGCCAAGGGCAGAGAGTGCCCGGAGATCTTCCGGGTTAAGGAAGAAGCACAAAGGAAATATGATCAGCGGATGGCTTCCCTAGCCGATGCTGGTAAGATGGACACCCAAAATTAGGCATCTTGGCGGTCATCGAGGGTAGCCCCAGATGACAAGAAACGACAAGAGGGAGATTAAAGGTTCCACAGCATCGTTGCAGAGGGAGCAATGATGCTTTTATTACGTTATTTCATATTGTTGAGAATTTTGATATTTCATTCGTATGTGTTCAAGATCCGCCACTCTATAGTGGAGAGCCGCTAAGAGCTCCAGGCTACAACTGTAATTTTCAGAAAACGGAGAAAGTTCAGTTATCTACTTACATTTCTTTATGAGTACAATTGGAAATTTCTTTTGTAATTTTTCCTTGTGTTGAGGATGTTTTGTATTTGAGAATTTTTGTGGAGGAAGGGAAACTAGTTGGTCAGAGCAGATCGGCCGGCATAGTCAACACCTACACCAGACGAACGGAAGAAGGAAACTCAGTACCAGGGGAATCGCTTTTGAGATAAACGAATGTGTTAGGCGCACGGACTCCCCGTAAGGATTTACAGGGCAAAGTTACCCTACCCTGACGCATACCAACTTCAAAGGAAAAAGATAACACCCCCCTCCAGCCTCGGCGTTGGGACGGCGCGACATCACTGGTCGCCTGGGTAGTTGCGTCCCAACACCAAAGACCACTATCGACTGAACACATCGTATAACACCGTATACGTCGCAGCCGTCCATCCAACCCGATCCTGTTCGGAGGATGTATGAGGGAAGGCTTTCGGGCACCTTATGCAAGTAGAAGCAGGTGAATAGGGCAACGACGCCTAAGGTTACAGACACTTGAAGACAGACAGTCGAAAGGGTGGGTCGAAGGTAACGGGACGTTTCGCACAAAAGTTAGTCCCCTTGTACCTACAAAGTCGTGTAGAGTATGAAGGAGGTAACTATGCCCAGTAAGTGGATCGGGTGCATCCACAGAGGACAAGTTGGTAAAAGATGGAGTCCGAGGGAAGAAGCCCGTAGGTACGATCCTTAGGACAAGTCGTGTAATGCCGGAAGACCAGAATACGACATCAAGTCGCGTGTCGAATTAGCGATGTAACCAACCAACGAAGAATAGCCATCTTCGGTCCAGCGAGTTAGACTCCCCTCGGTGAGCACGGGGGCAAGATAATTCGTAACCATCGTTGTCAACGGATAAACGGATGAGCTGACACCTGACGTGGTCTCCACACCATCAGGGATAACAGACGTGCAGACAGATAAATTGACCATTGGACCAAAAAGGTGTGATAGAGAGTTTTCTGGGTCTACGAGTGTTCGCACTCAGGTGAAGTTCGCAGAGTTGCGGGCAAGGTACTTAGTTAGTATAGAGTTAGCATGTATACCGCGATTGCTCAGACGCGGAATATAAATATCGAAGCATCTTCACTGGTATCAGACACAACAAGCACGGAGAAGAGATCTTATCAATATAATAAGTTATCTACACTTTTATATCGTTACCAATACTTCAAATATCTATACCGAAGTAAACCGTTATATCTAGCCTACATTACTCGTGTCTTGTTAACGAGTTCTTCGATACAATTACGATTAAGGTCCTAGCTGTCGGAATACCTCACGCCGAAGCTACCATCTAACAGTATATTGATACTTCTCATCGTTACCGAGACAAATGTTTGGCAGAGACACTCATACTCCAAAACCAAAAAAACCTTTCGAGCCAAGACCAGTGAAGACTATCTCAATAGACGAAGTCCTCACCCCTATACCGGAATTAGGGACACATGAGCCTTATCACGAATCCTATTTCTGGTGGATAAACCCAGAAAATACCGTTACGATCAAAGATATCGCCGCACTATACGAATACCTGTACGGTGCAAACTTTACCTACAAAACCCCCTCTGAGAAATCAAACTCCATTTGGTACACACAGTACCCTGAGACGAACAGACACTCAAGCCAGTGTTTTGAGATACCGGCAGTTTGGGGAAGAAACAAAAGATAAGTTCCCCAAGGAAAGAAACCATACAAGATCCCTTCTGACCCCAAAGCGCCGGAAGCCATGGAATGGGAATCAGAAGAAGCAGCAGAAGGACAGGGACCAGACGAGTTGTCCCAGGACACCGCGCGGAGTGTGCTAACCCACAGCACGCGACTAGCTCGGTCACACTCTGGTGGTCCTGCGCCAAGATCCCCAAGGCTCGGGATAGGCTTCTTGGTCAAGCAATGAAGCAGGCCACCACGAGGCTCGAAGAGCCCGGCCCCTACCCGCGATTCCGTCATGACTGGTCGCATCCAACGCTTAGACAGAATCCTAGGCCAATTCGACCCAACGCTCACAGAAAGCCGAGATGCACGATATCTATCCTTCAACTCCCTACCAGCTGAGGTTCTAAACATTGCCCATGAATGGCGAAAGATCAAAGGGCTGTTATGGTCAGGTGCCCAAATTGTTGGGCAAGAACTCAACTGCATGGACGAGCAAGTACGGATGCTGGACCAAGAATCCCAGAAGGTCCAGGAAAGCTTCGCTTCCACGGTAGCAGAAAGGCTGGGAGAAACCGATGACATACAAGCCAGGCACGAGGCTGTCACATCCCAGCTACACGAAACGGTACAAGGAACAGAGGGTCAGTCAATATACCGAGACCTACTCCTAGACCAGGAAATCGTTCGGTTAAATGAGCAGCACAAAAGGGAGCTGGAAAGCCATGAGATAAGTCTTAACCTCATGAAGGAAGAGATGTTAGAGCACCAGCTGGCCGAGCAGGCGCGCGATGGTGAGATCTCGGAGCTAAAAGCAATGGGGCAGACCTTAATGGGGCAGGTTAAGGGAAAAGGCAAGCTGTCAGATCCGACACCAGAGGCTTCAGGGGCGGGTGGAGGAAGACCACCAGCACCATGACACGGAGCGGCAGGAGCTGCTGGCGGCTGCGGGGGAGGAGACCAAGACGATGATCGAGAAGGATCTGGAACCAAACTAGATGAGAGAAGGAAAGGAAGATGGGGCAAGAGACCAGCGCCCCAGCCAGAAGAAAACGACTATCACGCTGCAAACGACGAACAGTTCAACCTGTTCTCACAGGTCATGGCCAACGCCTTAGGACAACGAACAAGAGTCCCAGCGTAACCCCCTGCCATGTTTAGGAACAAGAAACACCAAGATATCCGCCTGTGGATGATGACATGGACAGATTATTTTGGTCGAAACAGTTGGCAGTGGGAGGACGAAGCTGTTAGGTGATAGCTACGGCGTGAGGTATTCCGACAGCTGGGACCGTAATCGTGGTTATATCGGAGAACTCGTTAAGAAGACACGAGTAATGTAGGCTAGATATAATGATTCACTTCGGTATAGATCGTCCAAGTGCTAGTAACGATATAAAAGTGTTGATAACTTATTATATTGATAAGATCTCTTCTCCGTGCTTGTTGATCTCTATCTACTCCGGGCTCTTGCCCGCCTCTTATACCCTTTCCCGGGGTACATCTAACCATCATACTAGTGAACTACCTTTTCCAACTTCTCCTAGTATCTGTGAATGTGCGAACACCATTTGACCCTGAGTTCTCGCACACCACTTCGGCTTTAATCATTGCCCAAGTAATTGCGTCCAATGACTGGTTCTCGATTCTTATGCCATATGAACTTGGTCTGTATATGCAGCCTGGCTCACTATCATACCAGTCGTTCCTTCTGGTCATGTTGTGATCAACATTTCTCATGCCGGGTAATCATATGCTTACGTCTTACATATCAGACTAGATATGTCGGTCGGCTTAACTCTGAAGAGCCATAACCTCTTGTCCAACCGTTCGCACTTTGCCGTTCGACTTCTTACTGATAGAGAAACATTTCTTCTATACTAATGGGCAAAAACCCCTCGGTCGCATTGCTCGTGCGCTTGGGTAGAGACGGATAACGATCCGTTGTGTAGTTGTAATAACTATGACGGGGGTGTGAGTAGAACACGTGACCTTCAGAAAGATGTCACGTGTTATACCGACTGCGCTAGTTTGTGTGCGTCAAGGTAGGGTAACTTTACCCTGTAAATCGTTACGGGGAGTCTGCGCGCCCAACAGAAGCACAACGAATCCGATACGCTATAAGCCGAATGGATGGGAAAGAAGTCGCACCTTTTGCGTTAACCTACCGACAACAAATGACCCGAGAAATAGGTTACACGAGACAAGAAGGATACGAGTTCTGGCATGTGTTGGAAGAACAAGCCCTGCAACGCTTCGGACCCACCAATGAAGGTGAATAATCCCTGCGAGAAATGGGATCGGTCAAATATCGCGGTGATGTCGCTAAATTCTTGATGGAGATTGAAAATCTCACCATCCATGCAAGAGTCACCAGGATAGCCTGGAGAACAATGATTGAAGACGAACTTCTCATAGAAGCATTGCGACGGCTTTCAGATAGAGAATATGTCGACAATGGGGAATGGTTGGAAGCAGTCAGGACCGTAACCCGCGCGGAAGAAGATTTAAAAGAAAGAAAAGATCTTCGAGGAGGCGGTCCCTCCAGTGCAACACGAGGCGAGAAAAGAAAGTTCGAGGATTCGAAGCCAACCGCCACCGCAAAGCGTGTAAAAAGGCAGTACACGGCTAAGGAAAAGGCGGACTACCAGAAGAAAAGGCTAGGGAGAGAATGGTGACAAAGGAAGGGTCGGTCGCACCGGCGGTGGAGGTCAAACACGAGGTGTGGGTGGAAGCCCACCAGGGTGTCGATCAAAAAGTTATCGCTAAACGGAAATCTGACAACAAATGCACGCTGTGCGGAATTAGAATCCCCACCCGGAAATACAGTCGAAAGCTAATACAGGTGTCGGGTATATACCGAGGGCAATCGAAGCCCAAACGACGGTCTGCATTCACACCGAAGTGCTTTCCCCAGGTAGCCACTGTGGCCGTTGATAGCCAGGGAGAAAGCTCACGACGACCGGTTCAAAGGCCCCCAGCTTGGGGCTTGGAAGATGACGACCTTTTATAAAACGTCATCTAGGTACCAACAACCACGGTGATCGGGTAGTGAGGTTGACGCCTCGAATCGAAAGACCTGCGGCGTAGTCGGTGACGATATCCCACCGGAAGGCTAACAGACCAAAGGATCCCGGTTGCCATATTATGTCCAAAAATGCGTAGAACGTGCTCACCACGCGAGCCATAAAAAATTACAAGTGAAGAAAGCGGTCGAAGAGACTCAAAGGGAAAGAGAAGACTACCATTCGTTGGAACGGAACTTGAGTTGCACGACACGCGAAGGAGGGTCGAAATCGAGGGTAACCTGACTTTCTCTCCGGGCAAAACAGCCGGGCAAATAGAAGCTGGGGGCGCCACTATTGGGCACAAGGCTCATGCCCGACGAATGGTGTCCGAGGGGGTCTCGGGAGTGAGACCAAACTCGCAGGGCGAGGTACGGTTGATTCGTCACAGGGGACAGCCTCACATGAGGGCTAAGACGATGATAAAGGGCCGCACACCCTACTCGCGAACTCGAGGGGTACGCTAATGAACCACCACTCCTGTGATATGGGAACTCCTCAGCAGGAGGTAAAGACCGCTAGTAGTGGGCTGCCCGATATCAAAATATTAGAGACTTATTGTAAAAGTTTGTCTGAGGAGGCTTTAAGAGCCGAAACTGCGCAGGCGTGGTAACAAACCCCCACGCTACTTGTAACCGCGACGATGAAAAGCTTTCATCAAGAACCGAGCGAAAGCTCAAGACCCATTAAAAAGCCTAAGCATTACGCCTGCCCTGAGGGGAAGGCATTTATTGAATTAAAAGTACTAAAACACGCTTTAAGTGTAGTCTTAGATTCCGGCTCAAATATCTTTCTCATTAACCAAAACACCGCACGATGGCTCGCAATCCCGACCGAAGCTAGCAATTCACCGTTAAAAATCACAACCTTCGATGGCGAAACCGCGCCTACCGGAGGAATATTCTATTCCCATCCTATTCTCCTGGAAATCGGTGGCAATGGCCACCGAAGTATGATATCCTGCGAAGTTGCGAATGCAGGAAGGTATGACTTAATCATACCTTTTGGGTGGTGGCATAATGAACACCCCCTAAAAAATATTGCGGCCCCAAGTAAATGGGTTTTTGAGGAAGGGGAGTGCTACGCCCATATAGAAGATGAGGCAGTGGCGGACTTGTTTGAGTGGGATGAAACTGTGGCCTACGACGAGGAAGCACGGTATGTAGGAAGAATAGAAACAGAGGAAGAAGGAAGCGTACAGTTAAAAGCACTGCCAAAACCATATTGGCCGTATAAGGAGCTTTTTGAAGAGAAAAAAGCCAAGATGTTGGCACCTCGAAGAACTTTTGATCACGCCGTCAACCTTATGGAAGGAGCTGAACCCCCATGGGGTCCAATTTATCCAATGTCGGCCCACCAGTTGAACGAACTGCATAAGTACCTCAAGAAAATGATGGCTGAGGGAAAAATCGCTGACAGAGAATCCCCTTACGGCGCTCCAATCCTGTTCGTTCCGAAACCAGATGGAAGTCTGCGACTATGCGTGGACTATAGGAACCTCAACAAATTGACGATCCTGAATAAATACCCCCTACCACTCATGGACGAAGTCCGAGACCATGTTGCTGGAGCAAAAGTACTCACACAACTTGACCTAAAGGACGGATACCATCTTATTCGAATGAGGAAAGGAGATGAGCATAAAACAGCCTTTCCAACACGATACGGTCAGTACGAATACAAAGTCATGCCGTTCGGGCTGGTGAACGCCCACGAGACGTTTCAGACAATGATGAACAAAATCCTGAGGGAATTCTTGGACCACAGAGTAGTCGTCTACTTAGACAATATCTTGATATATTCCGAAAATATGGAGCACCATATTAAGTTAGCCCAAAAAGTCCTTGACCGGCTCGAACAACATGACTTAGCAGTCTCGTTGAAGAAGTCGGTATTTCATCAGGAAGAGGTCGAATTCCTGGGATACATTGTCAAAACGAGGGGCGTCACCATGAGTGATAGAAAAGTGCAAAGCGTTCAAAAATGGGCACACCCGAGATCGGTTAAAGAAGTACAAATTTTCATTGGATTTGCAAACTTTTACAGATGGTTCATCAAAGATTTCTCAAAAGTATGGGGGCCAATAACGGAGACGTTGAAGGGCAACCCAAAGGATTTTCACGGGGGAAGAGAGCAGGAAGAGGCGTTGGAGGAGTTGAAAAAGAGGTTTACCACGGCACCGATTTTATCCCATTTTTACGCAGGGAGAAAAACGGTGGTTGAGACAGACGCAAGCGACTTTGCGCTTAGATGCGTACTATCTCAATACCAGGGGAGACGGCTTCACCCAGTGGCTTTCCATTCTCGAAAACTAAACGGGGCTGAAGAAATTACAAGATACATGACAAAGAATTACTCGCAATAATGGAGCCGTTAAAAGAATGGAAAAGATCTCTCTGGGGAGAAGAAGGGCCGGTGACGGTATATACCGACCACCCAAATCTACAGTCCTTTTTAACCAAAAAAGTCAGGAACCAGCAGCAAATTCGATGGGAACAGGAGTTGACGAATTATACCTTCAAAATAGTCTATCGACCAGGAAGCAGGGGCGGGAAACCCAACGAGTTAAGTAGACAGCCGGAGTACCGTCCTGAGGAGGGAGCTCGTCATAGCGAACAGTCAATTTTGAAAAACGAACATTTTCAAATTTCGATAATTCATTAGAAGCAAAGCGCAGAGACAGCCCTCACCCCAGAAAAATGCGAACCAAGCGGCCTGCGAATAATGAAGCTTTCGAACAAGGCAATAATCCCAACGAAAGGATCAAGGTTTGCAGCTGGTCATGATATCTATGGCCTAACAAACGGACTGGTACCGGCAAAAGGACAGACAATGGTTGAAACGGGTATTGCGATAGGATTGCCGGAAGGAAGCTATGGAAGGCTAGCCGCCAGAAGTGGTATGGCTAGCAAGATGGGAATAGCAGTGGGAGGCGGTGGAATAGATGCGGATTACACAGGAGAAGTTAAGGTCATACTTCGTAATCGTGGCGAGGCAGACTGCGTATTTAAGGTAGGAGATCCGATAGCACATCTCATTGTAGAGAAAGTTGTCAACTCCAACGCCATAGAAGTAGACCATCTAGGAATAACCGAACGAGGAAAAATGGGTTTTGGGTCAAGCAACCTAAACACCAAGGGGTCTTTTGCGGCTAAGGAAGAAGAAGTCAAAATATGTTTCCTTCATTCGGATACAAGCGAAAACGAATTCTTTAGCGCTGCCGATATCGGCTATCCCCCTCGGTTAATGAAAGAAAGAGAAACGTTGTCAAGCGCCCACGTCAATGCAGCCCTGACACGGACGATGAACGACTCATTTCTAGACAAGATTAGAGTGGCGGGAAAGGAGGACGAGAGGTGGCAGGACCGAGGCCGTGAACTGGTTATGTCAAGAGAAGGCGGAAAAAACACGCCGAACCCATGGATAGAAAAGGACGGGTTACTATATTACAAAAATCGTTTGTACATCCCCGAGAACGAAGCCCTTCAAACTGAGATAGCCCAAGGCTGTCACAACTCATTGGTAGTGGGGCATCTCGGACAGGAAAACACGAGCGAGATAGTAACAAGGGATTTGGACTTCCAAGGACTTGCGGAATGGATCCGAGATTATGTACGATCTTGCGACGAATGTCAACAGGGTAAATCCCCACGGCATGCTAAGTACGGGCTACTTCAACATTTACAGGTACCCTATGCCGCCTGGTCCTCCATATCGACGGACTTGATCACGCAACTACTGGAATGGCAGGGTAAGACCCCGATCATGGTAGTAGTAGACCGGTTCACCAAGATGGCTCATTTTATCGGCCGCCACGAAAACGCGACCCTAAAAGACTTGCGGACACATTCCTTCGGGAAGTCTGGAAACTTCACGGATTACCGACCAAAATCATATCGGACATGGACATGAAGTTTTCCGGTCAATTCTGGGAATCATTGTGCAAGATGCTAGGAGTGAAAAGGCGCATGTCAAGGGCTTACCACCCTCAGACTGATGGACAAACGGTAAGGACCAACCAAGTGCTGGACGGTTACTTACAAATATTTGTGAATTATGATCAGAACGACTGGTACCAACTATTGCGGTTAGCAGAACACGCCTACAACAACTCGGCTACCAACGCACACAAGATGCCCCCGTTCTTCGCCAACTACAGTTTTCACCCACAAACGGAGTGGATGAAAGAAAGAAAAGCTCATAACCCCGGGGCGACAATGTATGCTCACTGGATGCAGGACATACATCGACAGGCGAAACAAACGCGAGAAAATATACGGGAATCAATGAAAAAATATTATGACCGAAAAGTGACGGAACAACCCAGAATCGAGGTCGGCGACTTGGTAATGTTGAATGCGAAGAACATATGTACCAAACGACCATTGAAGAAGCTGAGTCCGAAACCGTATGGCCCTTTCAAAGTGTTAGAGAAGAAGGGAAGCAGGGCATACAAGTTAGAAATATCGCCCCGGTGGAAAATTCATCCTGTGTTTCACGTTTTGCTGTTGGAACCCTACCGAGCCTCGAACCGACCAAATCGCGAACAACCCCCGCGAGACCCCGTAGAGATCGAAGGAAATTTAGAGTGGGAGGTAGAAAGGATCGTCAAAAGTGAGATCATCTCCTACACGCGAAAGGTTTGAGAAAGGAATAAACAGATGAAAGAGCTTCGGTATTTTTTAAAATGGAAAGGCTGCGTGGAGGACAATAATAGTTGGGAGCCACCTGAAGGTATGAGGAACATGCAGGAAGCAGTGGAAAGGTTTGGTATAGAGAATCCGGAAATGCCGGGCCCGAGAGAGGCCGAGTAACATAACAAAGGTTTTCCATCAGTGGACAAGGAAACGCTGGTGGTTTTTACCCCTACTTTGTGGAGCTCGAAATAAGATGAAAAGATTGTATAATAGACATAGAGTATTTGGGACAAACACTTCGAAGTGGGGAGCGCGTGTGAGGCCCACGGCCTCCCCGTAAGGAGTTACAGGGCAAAGTTACCCTACCCTGACGCATACCAACTTGAAAGGAAAAAGACAACACCCGCCTCCAGCCCCGGCGTTGGGACGGCGCCACATCACTGGCCGCCTGGGTAGTAGCGTCCCCACACTAAAGACCACTATCGCTGGAACACATCTTATAACACCGTATACGTCCCGGCCGTCCATTCGACTGGATCCTGTTCGCAGGATATATGAGGGAAGACCTTCAGACACCTTATGCAAGGGAAGCAGGGGAATCGGACGTCGGCGCATAAACCTACAGACACGTGAACACAGACCGTCGGAACAGTTGGTCGAAGGTAACAGGACCCTTTGCACGAACGTTAGTCCCCTCGTACCCCCAAAGACATGTAGATAATGAAGGAGGTAACTATGCCCAGTAAGTGGATAGGGTGCATCCACAAAGAACAGGTTGGTACAAGATGGAGTCTGAGGGAAAAAACCCATAGGCACGATCCCTAGGACAAGTCTTGTAATGCCGGAAGACCAGAATACGACATCGTGTCGCGTGTCGAATTCTCAACGGAACCAACCAACGAAGAATGGCCATCTTTGGTCCAGCGAGTTACACTACCCTCGGTGAGCACGGAGGCAAGATAATTCGTAACCATCGTTGTCAACGGATAAACGGATGAGCTGACACCTGACGTGGTCTCCACACCATCAGGGATAACAGACGCGCAGACCGATAAGTTGACAATCGGAGCAAAAAGGTGTTATAGAGAGTTTTCAGGGTCCACGAGTGTTCGCACTCAGGTGAAGTTCGCAGAGTTGCGGGCAAGGTACTTAGTTAGTATAGGGTTAGCATGTATACCGCGATTGCTCAGACGCGGAATATAAATATCGAAGCATCTTCGCTGGTATTAGACACAACAAGCACGGAGAAGAGATCTTATCAATATAATAAGTTATCTACACTTTTATATCGTTACCAATACTTCAAATATCTATACCGAAGTAAACCATTATATCTAGCGTACATTACTCGTGTCTTCTTAATGAGTTCTCCAATATAATTACCATTAAGCTCCTAGCTTTCGGAATACCTGACGCCGAAGCTACAACCTAACAGAATGAACCGATGATTATGCTCGGGGACCTAAACATACATACGTCCCTACCAGACCCCATGAGAGTCCTATCGAGCTCGGAAAGGAGGACTGGTGAGACTTATATGAGAACTGCAGCCCTGAGTAGATACACAATCCTAAACACACCAGGAATCTCTACGAGATTCTCAGATAACGTCATGCTACATTGACCGTCCGTTATCGACTATTCATTGGCCAACGCGGCAATGTTCAATAAGATATCGAGGTGCAGAGACATAACCCAAAGGACTAGCTCAGATCATATTGCTATTGTAACTGAGATAGACTGGGAGGAGATTGAACTGGCAAACCAGCCCCGACTGGGAAAAGATCAAATAGCGCACAGATAAAGGAAAATCCAACCCGATCATCGAAGCCGTACTCAAAGATTACAGTAACCAAGTGTGGGGATACGTCTCAATTACAGGAGCAGCCCAGGCGGTGGAGCACTTCCGGACTAGTCTGAGGAGGCTCATCCATCTAGCCCGGAGCTATGCACTAATGCGGAGCCCGACTCCGCCGTCCAAGATTTGGTTGACAGAGTAGTTCACTGAGCAGAGGAAGATATACACTGCAGCTGCCTAGTGTACGAGATGTGACGGGACTCGAGTACACGAATGAGAAAAGGCGAAGGTGACATACAAGCAAGCATTGATTAGAGAGAAGAAGTACTGAGTTCATTTCCTCACCTCAGCAAAGAAGAACCACGTCTGGACAGCCCACCAATTCACTAAGATACGGGTTCCGAACAGGATGCCTGGTGGCAAGAACAGCACGCCCAAGAGTACTGAACAAGCAATAATCTGACACTTCTTCCCACCTGGGGATGACCCGGTGGGATACACACTCGCGAGAAAGCAGAACCTAGACCAGTAAAGCGACCTGGAATGAATAGGCGAAATCTCAGAAGTATTGAAGAAATGCAGTGGGAGATCGGCTGCGGGCCAGACCAAGTACCACACAGGGTCTGGAAGGGAATCCATTTAGTAAACCTGAAGATATTGCCGATGCTCGTAAAAGCCATGCTGGCCTGGGCAATTCACCCCCCCATGGTCAAAGAGTCGACAGGAGTAACATTACCGAAACCAAACACGCCTCACTATATGGAACGCGCAAGCATTAGAGTCACAGGGCTAATGCAAACGTTGTCGAAAATTGTCGAAAAAGTAGTAAACAACTTCCTCCTGACCATACCTTATGCGGAGGGATTGTACTGCATAAACCAAATAGGGAGTCTCCCGCACAGATCAACTGTCGACGCGGTGGTCTCTGTACAACTCTGGATCAAAGAAGCCCAATTTGCAAAAAACAAAGTCTCATCACTGTTCTTAGATGTGAAGGGGGGTTTCGACAAGATAGACCACCCAAAACTGCTAGATAGGCTTTCTGGAAATGATAAGGTACCGTATTACCTAATAGACTGGATTTAAAACCTCATACCGACCAGAAACATATCACTGGCATACGCAGGCAGCCCAAGAAGGACGCATGCGGTGAACAAAGGAATTCAGCAGGGATCCCGCTTGTCCCCCCTCCTTTTCGTCATATACGTTAGACTGCACCACTTGGCGGGTGATCCAACCGCTCTCTGTACTACATCATACGTTGCTGACTTTCAGCTTCGGGTCACGAGCAACTCGTGGGAAAGAAAGGCGCAGATGTTGGAGGAGAAGGCAGCGGAGATGATAGCAATGGCACAGTCACGCGGGCTCTCCTTTAGAGTGGCAAAGACAGAATTAATTGACTGGAGGAAGAGGCGCGAAAACGGCGCCAGATCCGAATGCAGCTCAACGGTACAGTCACACATCGTCAACCGAGCAGGGTCCGTAGTAAAGTGGCTTGGCCACTCGTTGGCGGACAATGGATAAACAGCAACACACTTCATAAAGAGGCTTTCCCTGGCGCAGGGGGCTTTCTGGAGATTTCAAAGACTCTCACTCCCTGGTAAGGGCCTCTCACCGTATGGGGCTCGAAGACTAGTAAAGGGCATACTCCTACGGACATTGCTTTATGGGGCAGAATTCCTCATGCCCTCAAAAACGATGTTGAACAAAATGCAAAAGTTCTGGAACCGCGTCATGAGGTGGATCACGAATGCTTTTTACGCAACGAATATTTCAGTACTGTCGTCGGAGGCCTGGCTGGCGCCCATGGGGCTGTATACGGAACAGATAAGGTTAATGGCTGTGGTAAGGATAGTGACAGCATCCCCGAAAATAACGTCGCCACGGCCAGGCTCCCACAAAGTTTTCCAATCAAAGGGGACTTTAGGGTGGGCACAAACCAGAGAGAGGCTTTTGATAAGAAGAGAGAGAGCATGAGGCCACAGGTGGGGAGCTGCAAATGCAACATGACAGCTCAGGTCAGACTACACATAGATGAAATAGCGGCGAGGGTCATGGAGATTTTCCTAGTGGGCCCAATACCAATGCGACCCACGAGGCTGCTACGGGTGACACAAGAACATGCCGAAGGGCATTTCAAGGCTAAAGAAACCATATGGAAAAACATAAATAAGAAGTGGCAGGACGAACTGTACCCGCCATATTACGATTATAGGCCACCATACAGGGACTGCTGGAACTTCATGACACTCCCCAAATTTGCGGCTGGAAGAATACACTAGATGAGGACTAACAAAAGTTACCTCAAAGCTCAAACTGAGAGGTCCAATAAGGACTAGGATCCAAAGTGCCAACGGTGGAAGGAGGAGTCGGAAACAATGTCACACATCGTCAAATGCCCTGCCTGCAAGGGTGCTCAAATGAATATATGCCCGAAGGCCCTCGACATAAATCCAGAGTGACCTTTATGGAAGAGCAACAAGAAGGGGATAGAGCTAGTGAAGCGGTTTTCTTCTTATGTGATAAAAAATAGGAAAAACCTTCCTACAAAAGTGGAGGTTTTTCCTTTTACCCAAAATGCTGGTTTGGCATCATGAGTTATGATTGTTTTCAATTAAGTTGTTTGAATGGTTTTGATATTAGTATCGTTTATTTGTTTTTTAGGGAGGGTTTTCTTTTAGTTAATGGGTTTTTAGGCCATAACTTATGTGGCTTGCCATGGACTTTCCCGTAGTTAGCTACAAATAAACCGTGAATTGAACAAAAAAAAAGAAGAGAAAACGGCTAGCTATGGTGTGAATAAAAACTTAAAAGCAAACTACCCCCCGCTTGGCCTCCTCATAAGAACAATCAAGCAGCCCAAATCCATAGGAAAATTCCCTTTGGCTCGCACCTAAGAAAATAATACCGCAGACACGGAAGGAAACAATTCATAGAGACGTACAGGAGAGACACCCAAACCCTTCCGCAAGCTCCTCTAAAACAAAAGAAAGGATTGGTTCGCAAAGGCCGGACAGTGCCTGAGGAGGAAGATGTTTGATGGCCATGACCTGAGGAAACCAAGGGACGTGTGGGCCGACATTTGTTACAATAGACGTACGGTCATGCCGGTCAATCTATCAATCCGAGGCGTCGACAACAGTCACGGCGGAAGTTCAATACCACGATTGGGTGTAACCGAGAAGGGGTCTGACGATCATGGAGGATGATGGGGTAGTAAGGTGCAAGCTTGTGTAGCAGTAACAGTGCAAGTAGACAGAACTGGGAGGCGGGAGAAGGAAGGATCGCGACAATGATAGCGGGAACCGACAAACAGGCTATAACAAGGGCTTTGGGCGCAATGACGAGAGGGAGGCGGGACCGACTGGTGGCATACTGAGGCTTACCCCATCAGAAGTACAAGCTCAGCAAGCTGAGGGCTACTTCAGCCAAGAGTCCGGACACCGTAATGCAGATAGTAAACCAAGCGTGAATCTTTTAGACGGTGGAAAGTTCTAAGCGAGGGGCAAAGCATGTGCGGGGAAAGAGGGAGAACAGAAGATTATGAGCCAGTCAACGACGAACGAGAAGGTGGACCCCAAGGAGAGGAGGCTGACAGGCCCCAGAAGAGGAGAGAAGGTGGCTTATGGTCAACTCCTTGGCAGTAGCAATTGTGGGAGAAGAGAGGTGGGTGGGGAAACGGGTCGATGATTTCTCATAGTGTTGACATTTCAATCACAGGAGGTAGAGAGGAGATGGTTCGTGCCTATCTCTTCGTCGGACGTTTGAATTTTTGAATTTATTCACTTTTTATTTTTTAACGCCCTTTTTATATTTTTCTAAGGTACAATGGTCATGTCAGTGTTACCTATGTAGACAATGTTAGGCGCACGGACTCCCCGTAAGGGTTGAGAGGGCAAAGTTACCCTACCTTGACAGACACGAACTTCGAGGGAAAAAGATAACACCCCCCTCCAGCCCCGGTGTTGGAATGGCACGTCATCAGTGGCCGCCTGGGCAGTTGCGTCCCAACACCAAAGACCAGTATCAAGGGAACACATGTTATAACACCGTATACATCGCGGCGGTCCGTCCGACTGGATCCTGTTGGCAGGATATACGAGGAGAGACCTTCGGGCACCTTATGCAGGTGGGAGTGCATCCGCAAAAAAAACACATACATCTGATGCGCCCTCACTGCGTCCTCACTGCGTCCTGTGCGTCCTGTGCATCCTATGCGTCCTGAGTTCAGTTCCAGCGTCCGTACGCTTCCCGTGCGTCCTGAGTCCGTCCCCAAGGCCCGCACGCCACTATTGCGTCCTGAGTTGCGCAGCAACACTCCTTCCATCCTGACTTGACGTCCCCCCTGTTCTCCATATCCCAGCGTCCTGACGCTTTCAATTCGCCAGCCCCTTCCGGAAGCCGTCAGGATTATCATACGCCTACCCCTAGTCTCCTGGCGTGAACCCTGTGCCAGCGCTGCGCCTGCCAACGTCCTATGGCGTCTCTCGAGAGCAGTCATCACGGGCACGTTTAACTCATGTATTAATTATATATTTTCTTCATACTAGTACACACTATATATACACCTTGCCATGGCACCCGATACACGCCTTCGCACATATCCATCATACCCCCGTTTGTATAACTAATAAATCTCGTTAAACGTCCTCAAGTCGATACGGCTGTTGACGAGCCAGCGCCGGTCTCCCTCTGGAATAAGATGGCCCAGGCCGAGAATTGTCCCTATGTCAACCAACGTAAACTCTCGCGCATCTTCTCTCAGCTGAACCGTAACAAGAGTGTGTATATCAGAGGGCCGGCCTGAGTTCACAGGGCTCAACATCTGAACTCCTGCCAACCGCCGCACAGTGTCTTGGCTGCAGTCCCTGATTTTAAAGAGCGCCACGAGCTTTGCCGGGAGGCGACCCCTCAGCCCACCATACATCTCCTCGCTTCCGGCCTGTACCCAAACCTAATCATTCCGACTTTCTTGATTCCGAAATCGGTGAGTTCCTGTGCATTGTGCCCGATGGATGTCGTAAACATATGTTTCCTGGAATGCCAAAACCGGGATTTCGAGTTGCGTTAGTAGTTCAACAGGAAGTAGTTGGAGTATTGCTGGTTCTTCGGGAAGGCGGGGTTCATTGGGCAGGTTGTGTCGGCTGTATTGAATCAATTCCAAACAGATCGAGTCAAGAGAGATTCCTAACACCTTGCAAAAATCAAGGACGTAGGACACGTCGTCACGACGACCTTTCAAGATCCTTCCACGAGGGGCTGGCGTAGCTACCGTACTCATTATTTTATCTAAATAGAGCAGGACGTCGTCACCGAGATTGGCTCCGCGATGTCGGAGCGAATTCTGGTTTAAAGGTCTCATTCGGATTGCATGCTGACGACCGTAGGTGTGAACAATTTGTCGCTCGACATCGTTCTTATTCGAGCGTCTCCATCTCTCCTTGATCTGTTCCTTATGCGCGAGCTCTCCGAACTCGGTGGAATACATTTGGATATTGCCAAACTGGCGTATATGATCAGAGAAGTGACTTAGCAGATGCATCTTAACTAAGTTGAAATGGGATTCCGTATGGATCATGTAGATACGGAGCGCGTTCTCCGCATCCGGGTCGTCTTTGAGGCGCCGGCGCCGCTTGGACCGTGCCACTCGCATGTTGCTCTGGGCTCGCTGATGTCGTAGCTCCTTTCGCTGCTTGTCAACCTTAGCCCGTGTTCGTTTAGAAACGCGAAACTCCAAGAAGATATCTTTCATCCTGTGAAACCGGTCGAGATATTCCACCATATAGGCTATCGTCTCGGGGGTGTGGCTTCGGTATTGCGCCATCATATTGAAGTCGACCAGTGCCCGCACTCAGTCTAGAGCATGTTTGAAAGGTATTACTTGCCGGCTGTCGGGCTAGCGCAGTGCTACGGCGAGAACCCCCAAAAGACACCGCCCAAGGTTCTGTTAGGTGGTAGCTTCGGCGTGAGGTATTCCGACAGCTAGGACCTTAATCGTGATTATATTGGAGAACTCGTTAAGAAGACACGAGTAATATAGGCTAGATATAATGGTTTGCTTCGATATAGATTGTCGAAGTATTGGTAACGATAAAAGTGTAGAATAACTTATTATATTGATAAGATCTCTTCTCCGTGCTTGTTGTGTCTAATAGCCGCGAAGATGCTTCGATATTTATATTCCGCGTCTGAGCAATCGCGGTATACATGCTAACCCTATACTAACTAAGTACCTTGCCGGTAATTCTGCGGACAGCACCTGAGTGCGAACACTCGTAGACACTGAAAACTCTATCCCACACTTCTTGCTCCCATAGCCAACTTATTGGTCTGCGCGTCTGTTATCCCTGATGGTGTGGAGACCACGTCAGGTGTCAGCTCATCCGTTTATCCGTTGACAACAGTGGTTAAGAATTATCTTGCCCTCGTGCTCGTCGAAGGTAGTCTAACTCGCTGGAGAGAAGATGGCCATTCTTCTTTGGTTGGTTCCGTTGAGAATTCGGTATGCAACTGCATCTCGTATTCTTGTCTTCCGGCATTACACGAGTTGTCCTCAGGATCGTACCTATAGGCATTTTCCCTCGGACTCCATCTTTTACCAACTTGTCCTCTGTGGATTCACCCGATCCACTTACTGGGCATAGTTACCGCCTTCATACTCTACACGACTTTGTAGGTAGGAGGGGACTAACTTTCGTGCCAAACGTCCTGTTACCTTCGACCCACCCTTCCGACAGCCTGTCTTCAAGTGTCTGTAACTTCATGCGCCGTCGTCCGATTCACCAGCTTCCACTTGCATAAGGTGCCCGAGGGTCTCCCCTCATATATCCTGCGAACAGGATCCGGTCGGACGGGCGGCCGCGACGTATACGGTGCTATAGGATGTGTTCCATGGAAAGTGGTCTTTGGTGTTGGGACGCAACTACCGAGGCCGCCAGTGATGACGCGCCGTCCCAACGCCGGGGCTGGAGGGGGGTGTTATCTTTTTCCTTCGAAGTTCGTGTGCGCCAAGGTAGGGTAACCTTGCCCTGTAAATCCTTACGGGGAGTCCGTGCGCATAACACGAGCTCCCCTCTTCGAAGTGTTCGTCCCGAATACTCTATGTCTATTATACAATCTTTTCATCTTATTTCGAGCTCTACATAGTAGGGGTAAAAACCAACGGCGTTTGCTTGTCCAGCGATGGAAAACCTTTCTTATTTAACTCGACCTCTCCTGGGCCCGGCATCTCCGGGTTTTCTCTATGAAACCTTTCCACCTCTTCCTGCGCTTTCCTCATACCCTCGGGGGGTTCCCACGTATTTTCATCCTCCGCGCAGCCTTTCCATTTCACAAAGTACCGAAGCTCTTTCATCGGTTTATCCCTTCCTCGAACCTTTCTCGTGTAGGAAATGATCTCACTCTTGACGATCCTTTCTACCTCCCATTCTAAATCTCCCTCGATCTCTTCGGGGTCTCGTGGAGGTTGTTCGCGAGTTGGTCGATTCGAGGCCCGGTAGGGTTCCAAAAGCGAAACGTGAAACACGGGATGAATTTTCCACCTAGGCGATATTTCTAGCTTGTATGCCCGACTTCCTTTCTTTTCTAAGACTTTGACCGGGCCTTACAGCTTTGGACTCAACTTCTTCGATAGTCGTTTGGTACGTATGTTTTTCGCATTCAACATTACCAAGTCGCCGACCTCGATGTTGGGTTGTGCTGTCGCTTTTCGGTCATAATATTTCTTCCTCGATTCCCGTGTGTTCTCTAAGGTTTGTTTCGCCTGTCGATGTATGTCCTGCATCCAGTGAGCATACAATGTCGCACCGGGGTTATGAGCTTCTCTCGCTTTCATCTACTCTGTCTGTGGGTGAAAACCGTAGTTGGCCAAGAAGGGGGTCAATTTGTGTGCATTGGTAGCCGAGTTGTTGTAGGCATGTTCTGCTAACGGCAATAGTTGGTACCAGTCGTTCTGATGGTAGTTGACAAATGTTCGTAAGTAGCCTTCCAGCACTTGGTTGGTCCTTTCCGTTTTTCTGTCAGTCTGAGGGTGGTACGCCGTTGACATGCGCCTTTTAACTCCTAGCATTTTGCACAATGATTCCCAGAATTCGCTGGAAAACTTCACGTCCTTGTCCGATATGATTTCTGTCGGTAATCCGTGAAGTTTCCAAACTTCCCGAAGGAAGGTATCCGCAATATCTTTTGCGGTGGCGTTCTCGTGGGGGCCGATAAAATGAGCCATCTTGGTGAACCGGTCTACTACTACCATGATCTGAGTCTTACCCTGCGATTCCGGTAGTTGGGTGATAAAGTCTGTCGATATGGAGGACCAGGCGGCATAAGGTACTTCTAACGGTTGAAGTAACCCATACTTGGCATGCCGTGGGGATTTACTGTGTTGACATTCGTCGCAGGATCGTACATAGTCTCTGATCCAATCTGCGAGTTTTTCCCAGTAAAAGTCCCTCGTTACTATCTCCATCGTTTTCTCCTGTCCG
>Ga0307509_10002111_pt1 | contig 32749 bp, 39 predicted proteins | sample 10_EM_MG_FD_202245 | JGI IMG/M metagenome (GOLD analysis project Ga0307509, IMG submission 202245) | Populus trichocarpa ectomycorrhiza microbial communities from riparian zone in the Pacific Northwest, United States - 10_EM | ecosystem: Host-associated > Plants > Roots > Unclassified | place...
ATCATGATGAGCAATGGTGTTGAGGGATGAGTCTGGATGCACAGGACGCAGGGGGCGCAACTCAGGAAGCACAGGACGCAGGGGACGCAAAGGACGCAACTCAGGACGCCCAGGACGCAGGGGACGCAACTCAGGAAGCACAGGACGCAGGGGATGCAAAGGACGCAACTCAGGACGCACAGGACGCAGGGGACGCAGATTCAACGTCGCCTGTGTCAGGACGCAACGGCGCCGTATCTGACGCAGGGTAATTTTTTGCTGATGTAGGGTAACTGGGACCCATGGGCATAATGACCAGATTCCCAAGGTAGGGTAACTTTGCCCTCTTATGCCTTTAACCGCTCAGGAAGTCCTCCAGGCGACCACAGAAGTCGTCTCGGAGGTCCGTGTAACATTCCCATAATTTTCTTGTCCTTATGCAAATGTTCTCCCGAAAGGTTACCCTGCCTAGTAGAGTACCTCAAGGTTACTCAACAATTCCCTAGGCCTTATCCTAGGTTTACCAGCTATTTGTATAAAGTATACGAGACCATACCAACTCTGGTTACCTCTTGGTATACCATTTGGGCTAAGGTGATAGTGATTGTAGCTACCTATCGTAGGGTCGTTAAACAAATACAACCGCAGGTGAAAAACTCTTCCTATCGAAGTCATACCAGTGGCTCACTGTTATGACAACAACCGGAATCAATACCTAGGTGGTGGACTCACTGGCCCACTGGTAGTTTCGTATATACAGGCTAAAAAGTCCATCATTTAATCTACACGTCTATCCAATGTGATAAATTCACATGCATCCTCCCCTGGTGACATGTAGCCGATGGTTGGCTAAGTGGGCGCTACCATTAGCCATCCTCTGGGAACATGCTCTACCGCGATAAGACTCATACCTCAAGAGTCCAATAAGAACCCATAGTAATGCTACAAATGAATGGGAGAAGGTCCGGGCTGGTTACAGAGTTATTTGTCTCGAGAGCACCCTGGCCTTGTGAGAATACCTGTGTACCACTAGGAAGAGTACCCAGCAACCCGTTGGCTGGAATAGACTCCTAGATGCCCAAGAGCCCATATATGGGCGACCCCCATTTTGGCGGTTACCCATACTCCCCTTATATATCCTGCGAACGACATTCAGTCGTAGGGACGGCGACGACTTATACGGTGTTACGGCAGCTGCTCCAATGACCTCTTTTTACTAGCAAACGAGCAACTACACAGCCCTCTGCCGATGACACACTGTCCCAACGCTGGAGCCAGAGGGAGGTGTTAGCTAAACCCGCCCAAGTTTAATAGTATGTTCGGGCCACCCTTACAGCGGCGTGGGGCCTCCCCGCACAGATGGGTGTGCGCCCAAGATCATCTAAGAGCCTATAGAATTTGAGGCAATCGCCCTCTAAGTTCTAGGATGACTTTCCTGGTGAAGGTAGAGTAACTTGGGTTCCTCCGTAGGGTAACTGGGACCCATGTGCATAATAACCAAATTCCCAATGTAGGGTAACTTTGCCCTCTTATGCCTTTAACCGGTCAGGAAGTCCTGCAGTTGCCCACAGAAGTCGTCTCGGAGATCCGTGTAACATCCCCATAATTCTCTTGATCTGATGCGAATGTTTTCCGGAAATGTTACCCTGCCTAATTCAGTACCTCAAGGCTACTCAACTATTCCCTAGGCCTTATACTAGGTTTACCACCTATGTATATACCAAGTATACGAGACCATACCACCTCTGGTTACCACTTGGTATACCATTTGGGCTAAGGGGATAGTGATTGTAGCTACCTATTGTAGGGTCGTTACACTACTCCCCTCTTCCCTTGGTCTGTCCTTAGACCATTAACATCGTCTCTTAGTTCCACGGTTTGGATTGTTTATAACCCTATGGTCTTTAGGTTTGGACGGATAACTCTCGTGTAACTGTTGCAATGCTTGTATTGCAGTATCTTCTCACATCTCGAATTGTTCCCAAGAATTCTCTTCTGGACCGTACCCTTCCCAAGCAACTATATCTTGCACAAAGCGGGGTGGAAACTTGGACTTAGGATTACCATACCATGGGCTATCAACCACATCCGCAACATCATATCTAGGCTTATTGTCTACTATGTCAGGTGTTGGTATTATCTTTTGAGGCCTGCCCACAGGATCCTCACGATAGGGTTCCAACAAACTGACATGGAATAGAGGATGGATGTCCCATCTTTCCGGCCGCTCAACCTCATAGGCCCTATACCCTACCTTGCATTTGACAACAAAGGGTCCAAACATCTTATGGTCTAGTTTTTCCATAGGCCTTTTTGTACGGAGGTTCTTGCGGTTTAGCATAACCCTATCCGCTTTCTTAGCTCTGCCCTATGTGACATCTTCTAATGTAATATATTCCGGAGCTGGCTGTCTCTTTTGATCATGCTATTTCCGTTGTCTTTCCTGTGCCTGCTTTATTGTCTCTTGAATCTCTTGCCACGTGCCTTCCCAATCCTTCACAACAAGCTCGCTGTCTGGGTGGATTCCTTTGTTATCCGACACTATCCCTAACCACTGAGTCTGTGGGGAGCATCCATGATTTATTTCAAAAGGACTAGCTTTGGTGGATTCCGACATTGAAGTATTATACGCATGTTCCGCGAAAGGCAACACCGATACCCAATCGTCTTGCTGATATGAACAATAGCTTCTTAAATATTGCTCTAGTGTCTGATTATCCCTTTCAGTTTGCCCATCGCTTTCTGGGTGGAATGCGGTAGAGCGGTTTAGCTTTACTTGCAATAGCTGCATCAGGCTTGTCGAAAACTGGGACGTGAATCGGGTATCTCGGTCAGAGACAATTGATTCAGGAAGCCCATAGAGGCGCCATACTGTTTTCACAAACGTCAAGGCCAATTCCTTAATGTGTTCCTCCGTGCTCAGCGGTATGAAATGTGTCATCTTGGAGAACCTGTCTACGATGACCCATATCTTTGTATACCCGTTGGACTTTGGTAAACCCACAATTAAGTCCACGGATATTGCCGTCCATGGCCCCATGGGAACTTCTAAGGGTTCTAGGAGTCCAAACGTCTTGTGCCGCATGACTTTATTACGTTGACATACATCGCAAGAGCGGATGTACTCGGTAATGTTTTCATCCATCTTTGGCCTATAGAAGGTAGCTCTAACCCTACCAATGGTCCTGTATGTTCTGAAGGGTCCAGCAATCTTTGAATCATGTTCTGCCTCCATGATTGTTCGCCTCAGACTTTCATCCTTTGGAATGTACCACCTGTTTTTATACAGGAGCAAGTCCTTTTCGATAGTAAAATTTGTATCGACCTTACTATCACCTTTGAGGAGTGCCTTTAGCGTTGCTAAATAGGTTTTATCACTATCAGCTGCCTTCATAAGAGCCTCATGAAATGTTGTCTGCAACCGAAAACATAGGCAAGTCTGCAACACATGTGGTCGCAAGATGACAGGCTCCTCTCCAATATACCGTCCAGGGTGAAAAAATGAAAAAGGTTCGGAATTACTCCCCCCTTCAGGGCGGTAGTCGCTACGCCTCGACAAAGTATCAGCCTTTTCATTTAACCGCCCTTCTCTATAGATAACCTTAAAATTGAACGGTTGTAGAAACTCTGCCCAGCGGTGTTGTCTGCGGTTTAGAGTCTTTATAGTATTAAAGTACTCTAAATTCTTATGATCGGATACACCAATATCTGCTCATCAACCAACATCAACATATAGGCCCATTCTTTAAAGGCTGCCACTATTGCGGCCATTTCCCTATCATGGACGTTATAATTTATCTCTGCTGGCGAGAACTTTCTACTATGAAAAGTTACAGGATGCCATTTCTCATCTTCACAGAGTTGAGATAATACGGCTTCTAACAGAAAGTCACTAGCGTCGGTTTCCAACTTTGTTGTACCAGTGTCATCAAAGTGTGTCAGAATTGGACTTGTGGTAAACATCTCCTTCATTTTGTCAAAAGCATCCAGACATGAAGGAGTCTACGTCCATTTGATACCTTTCTTTGTCAAGTCCGTTAATGGTTTGGCTATCTTGCTAAAACCATTTATGAACCGACGATAGAAATTGGCAAAGCCCATAAAGCTTTGCACATCAACGACCTTCTCGGGCGTTGACCATGCCCGGATCTCTTCAACTTTTGTACTTGTCATAGCGATTTCTTTATCAGATATCTTATACCCAAGGAACTCTACTTCCCGTTGATGGAAGCTTGACTTCTTAATGCTAACGCAAAGGCGTGCCTTTCTCAGCCTTTCCATGACCCGCCTTACCAGGGCGACATGTTCTTCAACTGTCTCCGTATAGATTAATATGTTATTCACATAGGCGATGACTCCGACATCTAACATGTCACAGAATACATCATTGATCATACTCTGAAATGTTGATGGTGGGTTGCCTAACCCAAAGGGCATCATGGTGTACTCATAAAGACCGTACCTGCTCTTAAAAGCAGTCTTCCATTCTTCCCCTTCCCCCATGCGGATAAGGTAATAGCTATTCTTCAGATCCACTTTACTGCAGATTGTGGCTTTACCGAGCCTACTCCTAAGCTTGCTCATCAAGGGCAATGGATACTTATTCTTGATAGTAATCTTGTTTAACCCTCGGTAATCAACAGATAACTGAAGCGTTCCATCAGGCTTCGGCACAAATAATCTAGGGGCGCCTATTGGCGAGGAAGATCTTCTAATCTTTCCATGGTCTTCCATTTCCCTAATATAGTCCCATTGCGCATCCAATTCCTTCTAAGACAAGGGATAGATAGGCCTATCTGGTAATTTGGCTTCAGGAATCAAGTCGCTACGATGATCGTATTTACTATGCTCTGGTAAAGCATTGATTTTCTCCTGACTGAATATATCTGCATAGTCTCTGTATTCAGGGAGAATCTTGATCTTGATGTCCTCGCAATCTTCATCAGGAGAAAGGGCCATGCCTATGACAAAAATATTGTCTGGGTCTTCGGCTAAGAGTTCTTCTTCTGTAATGAACTCTAAGCGTCTTTCCTTTCTTAGGCAGTGGGCTTTACAATATTCTGAGCGCCACTTCAGACTGCCTTTTTCCCAGTTGATATCTGCGTTGTGGTCTTTCAACCATGACAATGGCAGGTAACCATTCACATTGACTGCCGGCATATCTGCAACTTCAAATCACATTATATTCATATGGTCTCCTATATACATATCTACTGTAGTAGTATAGTGGAGACCGGAGCCTAGGATATGATTCCCACTGGCGTCTATAATAGGTGTCGGGTCCTTCCAATGACCGCAAGGTATTTGGGCATCCTTAATCCAATTGCTGCTTAAAACAGCACCAGTAGCACCACTATCTAATAATAAGAGGGCTTCACCACTCAGCCTCTCTTGGTTGTGGCTCCATTCCAATCTCACTCTCACGTGAATGGATCTTGTATGTGGTGGCGGGCCTGCAAGGCTCAACTGCTTTTCGGATCTCTTGTCCCTAAACATTGCAGTTAGTATTTCTCAGAAGGATTTGGTATGGCTTTACGGTGACTAGTCAATATCCCTTGCCTTTCGACTCAAGAGCGGCCACAACGGGTTGTGAATACTTTTATCACTTGATAATTTTGCGGGTTTTCAATGGCTAGGGTGTTTAGTATCATGCCAGCATGATTTCAGGTATTCAACCATCCTCAGGAAAACTTGCAAAATAACTTCAATTGCTAAGTCAAGTCCGGCCAGACGAAATCAAAAAAAAATCAAAACTTAACCAAATTCCTTCCAAATGGAAAACAGTATGAGATAAGCAAACAACACATTGCATAATATCACATAGGAAATAACAAAAGCTAGAGAGAGAGAGCTGTAACGATCCCAACACGTCACAAAAGAAACCTTCCTTCATCGTGCATTTTCTAGCGCGATATATTAGTTTCAGTTTGCAGTGCTTAAGGCTGGGGAACATACAACCGACATCCTTCATCTTCACCCAGCATGCCCATCTGGCCTAGCGTGAAATTTTAGCATCTTTCCATCCATGATTTCTCATCATAGGATAAAGCTTACCTGGTCATCCATGTTGGTATCAACCTCCAAGATATTCAAACCTGGGGGGTTGATTCACGGAGCTCGGCAACAACTTGTTTCACAGCAGGCTTAGGAGGCGCCTCAAAGCGTCTCGACTTTTGGGCTTGGGTGGCTTCGTGTCCTGCCTCACCAGCACCTTACTTTCGTCTAAGATGTGAGGACGCAACTACTGGGGCTGCAGAGGGACACTTGGCCCAGTAGTAACCATCTTGTCCACAACGGGAACATTGATTCAGCCATTTGTGCTTGTCAATCAGAGTCTGAGGCATATTCCAGTGCATCTTCGCATTCTCTGTTTCTGCGGGTCTTGTAAACCCTGGCGCTCGGTTGCGAGGCTTCTGCTGCGGTGGCCCAGTGGCCTTCTTTTCCTTCCTTTGCCCTTTTCTCTCAGAAGTATACCTATCATCGCTCTTGGTACGCTTTGAAGTATGAGGCTCCTTTTCTACTTGCGTATGAAAATTGGAGGCATCTTTGAGCTGGTGACCAGTTTGTCGCAACAGGTCTAGGCAACCCATATACGCTACTGGATGGGGGGTTTCCATAGACCAGGCGGCATTGAGGACATCAGTCATGCCCATGCATGCCCTGTCCTTAACAAACTCTCCGCTATACCCTAACACTCCTGCCAGACAGATGAGTTCATCGATAAAGCCATCAACCTTTCCGTCCTTCATATACAACTGGCTCCATTCCCTCAGAGCGCGATTCCTATCCGTGTGGCCGCCAAAGCTACCTTCCAAATGCTTGCGAAATTCATCCCATGTTCGCAACTCATTCTTGGGATTAAATTTGATCCTACATCATTTGGCCGCATCTTTGTTAATGTGTGGGTGGATAGCATTATACCACTCCTTGGCGGTATCTCTCAAGAGAGGGATGACGAGGCTGACTTTGTCAATTTCCTTCACTAAGGAATCGTGGAAGTAGTCCAGCTTAATCTCGAGATCATGTACGAAGCGTTGTGTGTCCTTGGGATTCCCGGTGAAGGGGTCAACTCCAAGTTTCTCTGGCTTTTTTGGCCAATGAGAAGACTTCTTAGCCTTATGACACTCCTCAATAAAGTTGGTCAGGACCGCATATCGTCTCTCGTACTTGTCCTTCTTTTCTTGACTCCAGTGGCGCTTGCAACTGCTAAGGAAGTCTCTCGGATCGGGGTGTGAGGCATCGGATCTGTAACTATCGGATGAAGAAGAACTGGAATCACCCGGATCATCTCCTTCTGCAATATTTCCGCCTCTGGGAGTTTGACCACCTCCAGCGTGTCCCGTGTTTCCACCTTGGGCCCCCCCAGGCATGTCATAGCCGTCAAACCTTTCTTCCTCCGGCTCATCCTCATCCATCCGGTCAGATGGTGGGTGGACCGGCGAATGTGGTGGGAGCGGTTGGAGGACGGATTGTTGAGGTTGGGGTCTCAGGTAATCCCCCTGAAAATCCCCACAGTCGGCTACCTTATGTCTGGTCAACTCACAATAGGTACAACTCTTCTTTGGGGTGACGTTTGGTTTTTCTTTCGGGGCTAGTATAATGGCTTGATCCATCCCTTTAATACAGAGTGGGCGATGTGAAAGGGAAAACTCGCTCCCGTCTCCCCAAACCATGTGACATGCTTCGTTGCAATATTTCGAAGCGAATTGTGCTCAGTCGTCTGAAAACCCTAACCGTCCAGCTCTGCCAGAAGGCTTTGCCACTGCCGGTGGTACCTATGCCGAAGCAGAGGCTGCCGGATTGTGAGGAGTGGCGGGTATCGGCGTTGAAGCCCCAACCGCGTAGGCCCGATCTGTTTCTACCCATATCACCGGTGCTGGTGTGACAGGTTCAACTACCGGCGGGGTAGGGACGTTCGATGGAGCTCAAGGCGGTGGCTGTGGCAAGTTTTGTCTCAAGCTTTGATTTGAAGCTTGGCTTCTAGACTTGATGACAGCACTCCGCTAAGCTGCAACTCGAAGATTCCTGAGGTTTGCCACAGGGCTAACACCTCTAGATCTCATGGCTCCTTCGAATGCCACCGTCAACGGGGCTGGTTGAGGAACCACCAACACCTCCAATTGCTGTTCCAATTGTGTGACTCGCCCTCGCGATTCCAAGGCCGGCTGAGCGACTTGAGTCAAAATTGGTGCCATTTCTTTATGCAATATGACAACTGCGATCTCAGCTGGGTATTGAGGAGAAGGCTCAATTGCAAGAGGCAGCGGAGATGCTGTACGCATGTTGCCGTCGTTGTCGGAGTCTTATGAGTACCCTACTTGAAGAGCCAACTCCACAGCTGTCAAGCGTGCCCTGATCATCCGATCTTGATGGGCTAATTTACGGTACTCTACCTGCTGAATCTTCATCCAGCGGTTGGCATTGGATACCATCTTATTTTGCCATTCGAGCTCAGTAGCAGTAATGAACTGTCTCATAGAAGCCTTAGCTTCTTGAAACCTCTTGGTTACTTCTCTTATTACGTAGGGTTCAAAGATTCCCTAGTGAAGTTGGCAAAGGTCATCGGAATTCGTCTTCATCAGCAAAAGATTACCCTGCGTCAGATACGGCGCCATTGCGTCCTGAGGCACGCTACGCTGAATCTGCGTCCCCTGCATCCTGTGCGTCTTGAGTTGCGTCCTCTGCGTCCTGTGCGTCCTGAGTTGTGTCCTCTGCGTCCCCTGCGTCCTGTGCGTCCTGAGTTGCCTGGCAAGGCCCGCTCAAATTCCATACGTCCTGAGTTTGTTCGCAACGCCGGCTCACATCCCATGCCACCCAGGTCGCGCTGCGCACTTCTTTGTGTCAGAATGGGAGGTTGCCTCATAGTAGCGTCCTGAATACCTCCAGGCACCCGCTAGTTCAAGTTACTACGATCTGCTATTGGATGCAGCCTATTATCGCGTCTTCGTTGCGTCGGCTGGCCTCAGGAGTCGTAGCCCTTTTTTTTTAAATCATGTCTTCTGCACGCAGGTGATATACTACTGATCATCCGCCCTTGTAGTTTATGGATCTGGTGATTTTACTCTGTAGCTGGTTTATTCATCGGTAGATTTTATCCTACTATACTAGCACTAGGTGCCTCCCTCAATCAATCCCCGACGCAAAATAGCATCGCAGATGCCTTCTAATATCCGGATCCCTTAATATACCTTGTTAAATGTTCCCAAATCGATAATGTTATTGACAATCCATCGCCGATCCCCCTCTGGGATAAGGTGCGCCAGGCCGAGAATTGTCCCTATGTCAACTACAGTAAACTGCCGAGCATCCTCCTTCATTTGGACTGTAACAAGGCTATATACGTCTGATAGGCGCCCTGAGTTCACTGCGCTCACAAACTGAACACCAGCGAGGCGGCGGACTCGATCCTCGCATCTGTAGTCTCTGATTTTGAAGAATGCAATGAGCTTGGCTGGAAGAGGGCCCCGGAGGGCACCATACATGTCTTCCGTTCCGGCCTGCACCCAAACCCAATCATTGCGACTCCCATTGTTCCTAAAGTTGAGAGCCCCCGTGCATCGCACAGGGTTGATGTTGTATATTTCCGTTTCTTGGAACGCAAGAACTGGAAGTCCTAGTTGTATCAGTAGCTCCACTGGAAGTGATTTAAGTATCTCTGGGTCCTCCGGAAGACTGTGCTCTGGCGGCAGATTATGCCAGATGTATCGGATCAATCCACGACATATGATTTCAATGGAAACCCCCAAAACCTGACTAAAATCGGCCAAGTTGGAAATATCGTCCTGGTGTCCCTTCTACATCCTCCAACGAATGTCAGACGCTGTTGTGGTGCTAATTGTGTCCAACTATTCCACCACGTCGGGAGAGAGATCTGCACCGCAATGTCGCCGAGATTCCAGATTCAAAAGTCTCATTCAGATGCCATGCTGGCGACGATAGCTCTGCACAATTTGCAGTGAGGCATCGTTTTTATTCGATTGCTGCCATCCAGCCTGGATTTGGGTCTTATGCGCTAGCTCGCCGAACTCGGTTGAATACATTGGAATATTGCCGTACTGGCGTATATGATCCAAAAGGTGACTGAGCAAATGCATGTTGATGAAGTTGAAATGCGATTCACAAAAGATGAGGTCCATACGTCACTCGGTTTCTTCTTCCCTTTCAGCGTTGTGCAGCCGGCGCCGGTTCGAGTGTGCGATGCGCTCCCTTGTCTTAAGCCTATCCAGTCGTACATCCCTTCGTTGCTCATCGATCTTCGTGCGTATGCGTTTAGTTACTTGAAACTCTAAAAAGATATCCTTCATCTTGTGAAACGTGTCCAGAAAGTCTTCCATATAGGGGATTGTTTCCGCTGTGTGGCTGCGGTATTGCGCCATCATATTGAAAGCGACCAGCGCCCTGACGCATCGGAGAGTACGCTTGAACGGTATGAGTTGGGCACTCCCTGGCTGATGCAGTGCCACAGCCAGAACCCCGAGAACACACTGCCCAAGGTTCCAAATCTCTTTCTCTTGCCACTGCGTAACCTCGGGGTAGGCCCCTTTGGGTACAAGGAATCCTGAGTAAGGCGGTAATGCCTTCCAAACTTCGTCAAATGCCTCAAGTCATCCGTGCTTTTTCAGAAAGCCCTGGACCTAGTCCATCATGTTCTTGAATAACCCAAGATAAACTGTATGGAGCATGTCTGGTTTGTGTAAATCTGACGGCAAAACCCAGTTGAGCCCGTAAAAAACATTTTGACCTAATCTAATACCAAGACTCTCAGGCGTGATGTCGGCGTGGTCGGTTTCTCTAATCCAATTTTCATAGTCGGAATGGTCATATATTGCGGGATCTCTAACTGGATAGATTTTCATGTTGGTGCCTAAATCGACCGCAGGCACCTCGCATCAAGGACAGACGTTGGATTGTATTCCAAGCAGCGCAACGTTTTCTATGTGGTCCGCAATCCACGCGGTCAGGATTGGGAAGCACCTCCCTACCTTCCCATCGGCGCAGTCAATTGGTATAACGTCATGCGCCAAATCTTGTAGAGGCGCAAAGATGAGTTCGAATACGTCAGGTAGGGTGTCAGGGTTGCTTTCTCTCAGGTGTTGATCTGGTTTGGAGGACTTAGATACTTTTAGGGGAATGGGCAATAATGCACGAACCAGAACTGCCATGGATGTGGGGCTGTTGCGCCGGCTGGACGGAAGATTTCCAAGCGTGATATGGACAGGCCATGCTTTCTTGTCGCCGGAGAAGTTTGTGAGATACGTCGGATCACACATCCCTATGATCAGAACAAGCGTCGCACCTGGCCGAAGTGTCTCCTGGTTTCAGTAAGCTATTGTTTACTTAAAAAAGGGTTATGAGGCTGTACTTGAAGATACCACCACCAGTCCGCCGTGTGCATTTCTGCGTATATCCGTTGTCCATTAGTGTCGTATTCCCTGCACCGCGTGTAGACGAAGTCATCTCTGTAGGTGATCTGGCGCAGGAGATATCTGACGCAATCTAGAACGTTGCGATAGAAGAATGGCAATGTTCGCTTGCCATCATTAACCTGTCCTTTGTTGAATTAAAGATATGCACTGTGAGGATCCAATGCCTGGAGGAGGTTCTCAAGTGTATGCATGGAACTATACTCGGCCAATGAAGCATTACCAAGACAGATTGAGAAGTATGCATTAATTCGTGACTTAGGTAATTTACCCTCAATGAACCAAGACGCTAGCTTGAAACGGTGTGCACTACTAAATAGGGACCATGGGTGCTGACACAGATTGCCTTGTTCTTGGTCAAAACCCTTGACATCTTCTATAGATTCACCGGCCCCTTCATAAAGCATCGGTTTACTGGGTAATGGACTCGCAGTTTGGTTGAGTATCTCTGTATTAGACTCGTGACTGATGTCATCGAATGTGCCGTACGCATGTCCGGTGGGATCTGGATCGGATTCATAGTCGGAATCCAGGTGGAGATGCCCCTCGTGGGGCAATATGTTGCTTCATTTGTTATCGTTAGTAGTCGGGGAGGATGCATATTTTATTGTAAACGCTAAGATGATGTCCCGATTTGCCGGTGCATTTCGCAGGTGCTTCTCATATGCACCAGACCGGCTGTATTTCCGTTGGCAGAATGGACATTTGTTAGGCATGGGGCAAGATTTCTCAGATTAGCTCGGCCTTGTGTAGTTTCGAGTCTAAGGCTATCCGGGTGATGTCAACAATGCGTGTGGATCACACGTAGGGTCAAGCGGCCCTAATGATCTAAACTGGATCAAGTATTTTGAATTGCTTAGAGTAAAGGTCACGTGGCGCATCCTTGAATTGTTTGTTTCAGGATCTTGATAGTAGACCGAGAATATTTCCTGTTTGAACGCAAGAGTCTTTATTCTGTTTCATTTGTTCAAGTTGAAACAGATTATTGTGGTAGAGTGTCAGATCCCGGTTCCCTAATAAATTGTTACAAATACTTTAATCTTTCAACCGGTCTAAAAGATCATAGTGTTTTATATATAATTGGAACAGATCAACACAGGAGGACCTTATTCCAAGAATCATCTGCCATTCAGGACTTCCACAAGATCTACAAGACGCACATCTCTAGCCTCTCATATTTATCAAATCAATATACTTGAAAACATGTTCGATATGGCGCAGAATATCTACATCATTCAATACGCACTGATGCCACTGGGCGGGCCGCAGCTGGCACCAGCAGGTTAAACATATCAGCTTCCTGCTGATTCTCTTATTGGAGAAATCTCATTTTGACGCTTGGACAAAAGAAAAATCACTGAGCATAAAAGGTCAAAGGGCATCGCGGTTGGTGTCCAAGGTGAGGCCATATAAGGTGCATGGCGGGAGGCTGTTAAGGATCAAATGTTAGCTAGGGGTTATCAGACGGATTTGCACCACTTCCCTGGGGCAGAATGCCTGCAAATTCTCGGCGGCTGCAAGCAATTGAGACCCGCCTACGATGAACTCGCCACTGCATCTGCAGCGAACGACATACCTGATATGTAGGAGGTGGACGAGGCAGTGGTCCTACTGGTTAAGGACTATGGGAAGAAGTTGAGTGATACAATTAACTTGAAAAATAAGCCGTTTCCGCAGGTGCCGGGAGTCCCTCCGGCGCAAGTGATCGTCCCGCACATATTACTCTCTGCGAATGCACCCCCTGGGAGCCAGTGGGGTCTTGCAATAGCTGTACAGAATGCAGGCGCTGGCGCCCTAAATGCTCCCACAGCCAATGCACCCGGGCCAGCTCAATTCCAACCTGCCCAGGGTGCTAGTCCATACCAAATCCCTCCTCCCCCGCCGAATCCCCAAGGGCCAATACAACTTCCATTGCCAGCGTCTGGAAATCCTGGTCCGTCAGGAACCGCTGGACCGAATATGCCTCCCCCGGCGATGTGCCTTCTCAAATTGCGGTTGCACCCGTCTGCTAGCACCCTCAAAATATTAGGTGCTGCATCGGCGAATAACCCACAACAAATGTTTCCTCCGGTGGTGGTGAAAAACCAGACATTAAACAATCCTCCTCAGACAGGCCGTGGTGCAAACCAAATCCAGGCTCCATCGCTGAATCCCCAAGGGCCAAACCAACCTCCCTCGACAGTGTCTGCAAATGCTGGTTCGTCAGGAAACCAAATCCAGGCTCCTCCGCCGAATCACAAAGGGCCAAAGCAACCTCCCTCAACAGCGTTTGCAAATGCTGGTCCGTCAGCTAACCAAATCCAGCCTGTCCCGCCGAATCCCCAAGTGCCAAACCAACCTCCCTCGATAGCATCTGCAAATGCTGGTCCGTCAGGAAACCAAATCCAGGCTCCCCCACTGAATCCCCAAGGGCCAAACCAACCTCCCTCGACTGTGTCTGCAAATGCTTGTCTGTCAGCAAACAAAATCCAGCGTCTCTCGGCAAATCCCCAAGGGGCACACCAACCTCCCTGTATGGTGTCTGCCGGTCCTGGTCGTCAGGAAGTGCAACGCAGAATAATCCTCTCCCAGTGATTGCCCATGCGATATATAGATTGCGCTCGTCGGGTGTCAGAATGCACAAAATGGGTGCTCCCCTTGTCAATAACCCTCCACAAATCCAACCAGCTGCCCCCTTAACTATCCTTGGTATGCCTGCACCGGCTAATTATAAGGCCCAGGTAATTCGCCATGTGCTAGATCAGCCTAATGTAAGGCAAAATACGCCAGATCTATGTGATGTAAGGCAAATAAGTGAGTTTTTTTTGAAATTACCCCAATCATTTCTATGATGACTTACTAACAAATGAGATACAAACTGGAGGGCTCTACTTGGTCGCCCACGGGGCCTGTGCATTGTTTGGCAACGACATCCGTTTGATAGCGACACACCACGATCCAATTATCGCATCCGCTATAGGCGCTATCCTCATATCAAAGGTGTGGATTTTGCAGAGTTAAATTCATATGACATTGGGGGCTTGTCATCGGCAATTTTAAGATGTAAACCCTCGGACAGCATTCACTACATATTCTGCGCGACAGGCGAAGGCCTGCACGAGCTTCATGAAGACCCTACCCACGCATTACATTATTCAAATTATATTTTCATCCAGAGTGATGAGGACGTAAGTACCTGGCTCTTGTCAAATCAACATAATGAGGACCAGCTTGACGTGCTCGTTGATTGTCATGCCTCATCAACGCCAGATAGACCAGCTACACCACCGGAGCCGAGACACAGATACCTCACACCAAATGCTGTCTCTAATTGCCTGCAGCTCAACCGAAGGGAAAAGCTATTCCAATTAACAGTACTAAGGCCAGTGGGTCACCAAACCCACAAGATTCTCCCCTTTTTCTTCCGGGTTGGTCCAGCTCATCATCAGATGTTTCAGACAACTTTGATTCGCACCATAGTAGGGTTGTCAGTAGGACATCTCCTGTTGACCAGGGCGGCAATTCCACAGGACGTCAGATACCTCTCTCAATTAAACCGCAGGGAATGATGAACACACCTCGCATCATGAAACAGCTATGGAGTCTAACGCATGACGATAAGGCACGGAAGTGTAAGGCGCAGTTTGACGTCGATATTTGGGATGAGCGCAGGTCCAAAATGCATTGTCTTGATCCTTCTGCTAAAGAATTTTTGAAAGAGGACCAGCTTGAGAAGCGCAGACAGGTTTTCGAAGACGATAGTAAGGACGAGCTGCAGGTTAAGAGACTATCTTTGCCCCCGAGAGTGTAATCCCTATTATGGTGCGTAGATTGAGGCTCTGTCTACAGAGACGCCGAGTGTATTAGCATTTCATATTCATAGTTTTTATAGAGTATCATAATAAGACATAGAATAGATTCAATTTCTCATAGCACGTCAATCAAGTCAGAGGTGTTCATCTTCGTCAGCTGAAAGTCCTGATGCCCTGGGGTTGTATACGGTGTGTGATGCGTAGCAGGGTTGGGTTGACGTCTTATTCCCAGCCTTAGCCCTTTGTGGACGCCAAGGGACGCCAAGATGCATCGCAGTACGTGACGTCTCATGGCGTCAAACTCACATGAGGCTTAAAAAGGTGTTTGACGACACGCGATGGGAGACTAAGCCATCGATCTATTCTCTACGTTTGGTATATGCTCCCTTTGCAATTCGTGCTTCTATCGACGATCATTGTTAGTCACGCCTGTAATACTTTACAATGAAAGTGTCTTCTACACCCAACCCTATCCCAGGCACCTACAGTACACGCCGGACCCTAAGGGCGACAAACAAGGATGAGCAAGAGCAGACCCAACGCTCTTGTTCTTGACGCCTATAACAGGTCCTCTCATGTGCCCCATCCACATCTTCCTGTTACCTTCAGACACACCACACTTACCATTGCGCTTTTTGACAGCGCCCCGACGGCCAGCATGGGGAGAGATATTTACGTCAACTACAATCCATACCCTCTAAGCCTTACTTGACATTGTATCAATAGCCTTAGTCGGCCAACCATTTTGTTTGCCCTGGCGGCTTGATCCAATTCATTCAACCACGCACAAATGGCACACCCAGGCAGTGTGAGACGTCAATTACGCAAGGGAAAGTAAGCAAACATCCACACCTAACTTTAGAGATCAACTTTAACTCTCTGCTTCTCAGACATCCCGCAGATCAGCCTGGCACGCCAGAGGTTCAGAGCGGAATACGAAGAAGAACTCTCACACGTTAGGCAGGCCATTACCCCGTGGAAGACGCATTGTGAGCAATCATTGTCCCCCCTGCTGTGCCTGAATAGAATAGCGAACTGTCAAATTTTTCATTTTTTCAAGTGCACAGAGAACCGGAGCCTGTTGAGCGCGCACACTTCCAGCCTGCCCTCAGGGATTCGGGGTATTTAGATCCAAAGTATCGAGTCGTCTGACTTGGTTATACTGACTGTCTAACTCAAACCAGGACTCTATATGGGGACATTGCCTATGCGAAATCGTGGTGTTGATTCAAGCATGCACGTGGCGCATCTTGCGTCTATGGTACATGGCCCGAGCAAATCAAAGCCTATATTATAGCTTGCCTTCTTGACCCCGGTCGCCTAACTGAATCGCAAGTTGACTCAATTGTTGCGTTTGCTCGCAGCCTTTCGCCAGGCAAGGAGCGTATTGACCTAATCAAAAGCCACCACCAGCCAGATGATGTTGAAGAGTTCATCCGTCCTGTGAAGATTCTGGTCAAGGATTCGGCCAAGAAACTGGAGACGTCAAATGAGCGCCAAGAAGCTGGGTGGGATCTTCGTGGCGAGGTTGCGGAACCTCCAGGTAAGTATTACCAATATTTATTCCGTGAGCTCTGGACTGACAGAAGATCCCAGTGCCTTACTTGGATTGGCACTCCCCATTTTCCCGCGTGCTTTGAGAATGGATATTATTCGAAGGACTAGTGTGCTGCCTACCGTGCATCCTTTCCTCGGCCACCCATGGTTTGTAAAAGACTTCGACAGGGGAATCGCCTAGGGGGTTCTGACTACACTGAGCATCATGGATTTGCTCCAGGTAGTAAGAGGGCAAGACGTGGAAGAGGAAATTCGATGCCCCCCCTATCTAATTGGTGCGACAGGAGAAGGTGCCGCCATGCTACGTCAGAAGCCGGATGATCCACTCCCTTTATGCCAGCTCATATTTCTCCATAGAAATAACAACATTTGTGCGTGGTTCCTCGCTAACAAAGGCCACGATCCCCTTGACCTAATGGTTCTCAAGTCACATCGCGAAGATGGAGAGGACCTAGACCAAACCCCAGAGCCTCCCAATAGGAGGTATCAATTTTTTGACGGCGACGTGTGGGATGAGTCGGCTAGAGGAGAAGAGTCTGTGAGGGAAATAGGGGATGAAGAGTCTATTGATAACGAGAAATGGCTAGAGGCCGAGCCAGAGGGGGAAACTCAGGCGCCTCATGTGGCTTGGGTGCTCTATGTGGACGACGGCAATGTAAGTATCTAATCCGCAGCATCATTCATGTATCTTTATCCTTCACATTAAAATAGAATAGCTAATTACAGAAGGATCTCCAGGAACTTGGAGATCTGGGCCCCTCAACATGCCGGCGGAATATTCCATCCCAAATCGAAGTACTGGCAAGCTCTAATCCAATTGTGACGGCGTCGGGGTTACACCCTTCAGGCGCTTCTGGGCCTTCTGAGTTGCGAAAACTTCGAGCCCTTCGCGAAATGGCCAAGGAGCACCCATGGATGCTTGATTGGCTGGCAAAACCAGGAGCTGTATCTGTTAGGAATCAAGGACACAATGCCGCTGAGGACACACCCCCTGTGATTGTATCTATAATTTGCAATGGACTTCCACTCTCGCCTCCCGGAGCTCCACATGCTGGGCTTGATCTCACGACTCCGGAGAGACTAATAGACCATCCCTCTCCTCCACCTGAATACCTGCTAGCCACAATTAATGAGTCCCCAACCCAGCCACTAGCTCCAGTGAGACACCCGGCACGCGGATCTCATAACTGTAGTTCTGCGCTAGCCCAAAACAACGCCCTATCTACACCTCAGGTTCGCCGTTCAGCAAGCCGTTGCACGGGCAGCAAATATAATGAGATTCACTACTTTTTTGAGTAATTTGTTTTTGATTTTTACCCAAACAACCTTACCGTTTACTAGATGTTCTTTTCCCTTTGGTGTCCTTGAATTTCTTTTCTGTTTCTTGTTCGTAGCTGGTATCAGATAGAACACAATTGATGATACCTGTGCGCGGCCTTGCATCAGCTTGTTGACCTTACTTCCCCTTGAGCTAACGTCTAATAAGTTTTTCCAGATTGGCCACGCCTCGTATAGTCTGTCCATAACGCGGCAGGTGATGGCCAATAGAACTAGACAATTAGCGAGGAGACTGGACGTGAAAACTGATATCTCGAAGTTGAATGATGTTGAATCAATGTCCGGAGATTAAGATTGATAAATCTAAACTGCTTTTACCGTGGCGTGTGTCATGCTAGAATTGGTGTCACTAAGCGATACTCGTTGTTGCTAGTTTTTGCTAAGGCTCAGATATCGACGACGCCTCGTACATTAGTGATGCCCGCATTCCGTCGAACTGGTTCATACCAGAGTCTAGACGAACATCATACATGAGCTCATCCAGAGTATTAACTTACTGATGAAAAAGCGGAAAAACCAGTTTTTGCAGCCAAATAGTCTTTTTCATTAACGAGTGATCGTATGTGAGGCGCAACCCCCCCGACCCGCCCCCTAAGTCCTAGCGTATAAGACTAGAAGTGTCCTACTCAACAAAACAACACACTCTTCATCTTTACCACACAATATATCGCTTTTTCATATGTCCTAATTCCTATCCTATACCTTTATCAAACGTCCGGCATTCAAACATGCATAAACAACCACAAGCCAATTCAGGCAGCCAACCCACTACACGGGTAGCCAATCAGAAGCGACGTAGGCACGACGTCGTACCAGTCGATAAGGCAGCCAGATCAGGAATGCAGCCGACCAAAGCAGGCAGCACTCACAAAGCACATTTGGGGGCTCGGAAATCTTCCCCACCACGGACCTTAAGACCTCTTCTGGCACTAACAGCAAAGCGCCCCCGAAGGCAGACTTTACACACAGTGGCGTATAATGTTCACGAGGCAGATCAGGATGAGGATGGACAACAAATAACAGAAATCTCTCCTCTCAGCGATGATAGCAGCCATGAGTACCAAAACTCCCACATATCTGATCAAACCCAATTGACACATAGCCAGAGACAAATGAGAATGATAATGCAGATGGGACTAGATGAATAACACGTCATCAATCACGAGCCGGGGAGAAACGAACCAACAACAGGGTATTGAGTGTCCGAATTTCAAACACCTCTGGATCGCAGGAAGCCGCAATCGTCAGGCATACCACTGCTGCACGAGCAGGTATAATACGAAGTAGAGCGTACACTCCACCGACGATCTGGGCATCTGGTGTATCGCGTTATTCATCCATGGCTACATACAGAGCCACAACGGCCGCAGTCCGACGCTAAAGTCCTCGGGGTGAACAGGGTATGCCGGGCCATGAGCACATATGGCCTGAGACTAACTCAAAGCGTATTACAGCTATGGGAGCAGAGGGAGCTGTCGTAGCGCGGGCCAAGGGACTTATTCTCCTATATACCCTTTTTGATGAACCACTCCTGGGACCAGAGGCATCGACCACTCAGGTGCACAGTGTTTGGCTTCAGGCGCTCAATAACATATCCGATGCAGGGAATGTAGAAGCATCTGAGGAAAGTGTAAAATTGGTAAGTAGACATCAACCAATTTTAGAAAAATCTTTTAGACGTCTGGACTAGTACTAACCTTTCCAGATACGCCAAAAACACTAGGGGGTAAGATCCCGGTTTGTCTACCACCTAAAGCATGAGATCGTAAAATTGTACAATCTCCCGGAAGACCCAACCGCAATTGCGCGCCGGGTGGACTACCTGCGGGAAAAGGATAGATTTATGTGCCCTCCGGGAGGATATGAGGTGCGTTTTTGCTCTTATTAATGATGCGACCTCTCAGCTTGCAACTAATCAGAGTGAACTTGGCGCAGAAATGATCAAATGGATTCCTGGCCCCCCAGATTGCCGAGGCCATATGGGGAAAGTACTTTGAAGGTAGGAGAATGCGTGGGATTATTGATCCCGCATTCCTTGGGTGCATCAACTGTACCATGATTTGCTTAACGTATGCCATAATCTGCCATTCACTGCGAGCATGGCAGACAGGCGTATATAAGGATCAGGGCGACTTCAAGCCTGAAGCCGCCCGCCTAACAGCACAACTCTTGTACCATAAGTGGTTCAGGGGTGTGAAAATGCGGGGAAGGAGTGATCAAACGTTCCTTTCTCATTGTAACGACATCCGGATATCCCTTACGACGGCCTGTATGTATCATGCTTTGAAGGCTTGGAGTTCAGCATCAGCAATAAAACAGGGTCCCCCCTGTGCCCCCGGTGGTTGAGTTTTACGTTTTGTGTAATCCTGTGTCAGTCAATTGTAATACTCAAAATCTTGTTTCTTATATAACAAAAGCAGATACTAATCTTAATTTTTGCAAAATATAGGGTATTTTTATCATCAACTTATAGACTTTTTACATACCGAAGTTGCAAATTTTGAATGAATATTGCTGTACTTTAGTATTGCACCTTAGCAAAAGTAATCGAATATCGTGATATAACAGTGCGCTTGGCGCACTCCCTTTTCAACACAAGTTGCTCACAAATGACTATCAAAACTACAACCAAAAGATTATTTAAAAATAAAATAAATACATAATCCTAATTAATACTTTGTATACCACCCATCTGCCTCAATAATTGCCTCAATTCTGTGAACTATAAATTCTCTCCAGCTATCAAAGATCTAAAGTTCCCAACAAAAAGTAACTACCACATCAGTAGCCTTCCTAATCTCATTTTAAGCCCCTTCATGAGAAAAACCTTAGGATAGTACTTATGAAGTATGGCTTTCATAAGTGACCAAATCTATTCAATCAGATTAAGATCGGGTGAATAAGGGGTAATTTCTTCCAGAGTATCATCATTTGACCTTAACTATCTCCTAAATGGATGAGCTCTTGCATTGCTAGTAATTAAAACAAAAATCCTACTCTTCCATTTCCATCATTATTTTCTTCTATATACTTAGAAAATTATATAATAGTTCTTGCAGTAACCCTTCAGGGAGCAAAATTTGGGAGCATGTTGCGATGTTGTGCAATTGATGGTTGCCGCGCCAAATATTCAGTTACTTTTGCTAAGGTGCAATATGTAAAAGGTCTCTCAGTGAGTGCTAAAAATAGCTCAGGTTTTACAGAAATTCAAATAAGAATCTTCATTTTCAGTATAATGACAGGGATGTTCAGGATTACATGGGATCACACATGATTAGAAAAAACATAAAACTTAAGGACATAGATTCACAAGGAGAACAGGGGGGAAAATGTTTTTTTGCTGATGCAGGATAATATATTCAACCTTCAGATTTCTCGGTTCAAAGAGCCCAAAGTTAGTGATTTCCAAGGAGCCCAAATGCTCTGTTCCAAAGACTATCATACTAATTGGCAAATTTAGATGTTTATCTTCGGTAGTGTGCAACCTGGCAAGGACTACCTTCCCAGGTGAGAACTAAGCTGATTGACAACATGAAAAAACGCATTAAGCGAATGTTGTGGGACAGTAGATGTGTTCAGGATCAGGAGTCTCGCGCTGCACTGGAGGACAAAGAAACCGCAGGATATCTGGATTTGGAGGTTTCAGGGGATAAGGAGAGCCATGTGGAGGATATGAATTCAGATCCTGAAGCGGGCGAAGCAGTTAGGGCACTTGAAGCGGCGTGGGATGTGGACGATTGACGTCTTATTTAGGATTTTATATATTATTTAAATAATTACATTATCTTTGAGTGAATTAATTTATTAATTATAAACTACTTCGAGTTAGACTTTAATCACGTTTGTAAAATAAAAAAGGCAAAAGAAGGTTGAATTGAGCCGAACAAAATTCACAGAGATCTAGGAAGAAAGCAAGAGTGAAGCGAAACTATGAAGGAATGTAGCAGCAGCATAACAGAGGTAGGCCGAAGAAGGGAACTTGGGAGCCGAATGATGTGATGAAAACACCAGGGGTTAATTACACTGGGTAGTGGAGTAGAGAAGTAGGCGAAGAGGGAAGAATTTGAAGCATCATGATGGAGTAGACCGACCGCGGCGCAAATGCCATGAGAATCGTTCAAATGTTAGTGCAAACACGAAGATGGTGTTGGGTAGAAATCGGTCGGACAGTGAGGGTAAGAAGAAAGGGGAGAGTTAAGAAAGGATGGGCAAATGGAGCAACAGTACAGAGAGTGGCGCGTTTGGGCCATTCAGAGGCTTGTAGGTTTGGTGAATATGGGTGCATCAGCAAAAAAACTAGCTTGCGTCCTGTGCGTCTGACGGACCTGACGCACAGAACGTCAATCGCAAATTAGGAGGCCAAGTCGATCCGACGTTGCGTCCTGATTTGCCTTTGTTTCCACCCTGAATCATAACGCCACCCGGGCACAGACCTGTTTGCCCTGTACGTCCTGACAGTGTCTGGTGCCCTGCCGTTGCATCGTGACCGTCTCTGGTGCCCTGCTGCCGCATCCTGATAGCGTCTGGTGCTCAGGGCGGTCGTCCTGGCGACCCATAATCACGCCTACGTAATTCCCACGTATTCTGATACTGTCCCCTTGCGGCCTGACGCCCGATCTCTCTCATCGGTGGTCAGGGCTTCTTTCATCTGGCCACGTCCCGTCCAGATATGTCTGCTCTGTGGTCCTGCGTCAGGATCTCACAATCCTGATCCATCATCTCCAGATACGTGATGACTTCTTCCAGATTTTACTCCAAATACAGTGCGTCCCCTGATTCTTACAGACAACATGTACAGACTCTCTGCACTGCGATATCCTGACTCTGGTATGGTGTTCTGGCGCCCGATAAACTACTTGTGACGATATCGCAACGTCTCCTGGAATGCATTATCTTTCGCACCTTACGGTCTGGCTATGAGCGCTACTATTTCCACTTTTGGTTCTCTCTTCTTAGGAATATGAAATAATTATTACTATATCTTACTCTACAAACACACTATTTCCTATGTACCCTCTCATATGCTTGCCCCATGTCCCTCCTCCGCCGTTCCTGGGTCACTATGAACTGTTTCCTCAAGTTCTGGTTCCAAGATCTCGAGCCTTGGAGATGGCTGACACGACGGAGTTGTGCTCACTGCGGCGTCCAACGTTAGCCCCACGGTCTCCTCTGGTGCAGAGTCTGGACTCAGCAGATTCGAATCTAGATATCTGAGAAGGCCCGCTGCTGAAGCAGCGCTGAAATTGAAAGACGCTTCTGCCCTCTGGGAACTGTTTTTGCTCTCCGGTAGAGGCCCAAGATGCAGGTTATTCTGAGTTTGACTCCATGATGCAGTTCATCGCTGAAGGTTGGTCGAACTTTGACCCTCTAGTTCTGCTGCTATAGCAGCCTAATTGTCCATGAAGCCTTCCCGGCAATCTTGTCGGACTCCCTGCTCTCGCTCAATCTTTCCACAGATGGTCACACAAACTTTGTCCAGAATCAGAGTTTGAACTGAGTTGGGGCATGATGCCCATGTTTGCCTTTGGCATGCAATAAGATCTTAAATGGTTGCCATCAGGTTAGTCTTCTTGGGAAAGAGAAAGGTCAGGGTTCTGGCTCACCTCCGGAGCCTATCTCAAAGTCTTGCGAGATAACTCAGGCCGATAATCTTAATCGTAGACGGAGATTGTCTAGGAAGGCTCAATGATTAAAAAATAGAAGTAGGCAAAGTGATAAAGATTTTTCTAGCGTAAAAACTTATATTGATAAGATCTCTTCTCCGTTGCTTGATAATGTTCAAATAGCTCGGGAGGCACCTCAATATTTATATACCACGTCTGGGTGGTCGCGGGCTACATCTTGTTCTCATACTAACTATGTACCTGCTAACAAACTCCAGCTTGTTCTAAAAGTGTGAACACCATTTGACCCTGACAATTCTGTTATCTCACTACGACTTCCGAATCGCAACACCATGGAATTACCTGACGGTGCTCCCACACCTCAGTCCATTGGTTACAATCCATCTTCGTCGGCATGGAGTCTTGCTTACCATTTGCATACGCAGAATGGTCTCCATGATCGAACCAACAAAGGGCCCAGCTTTGTTATCGAACCTCTCAGTATTGCAGACATATTCTGCAACCGACATCTGCGAGGCATAAGATAGACTTGTCATGATAATCGCACCAATAGCCATTATCCCTCCATAGTCTTATCGTTATCGAATGGTTCCGTCAGTATCAAGAAAATACCATTGACGTGTGTGAGTGCGGATATGTCTGATTTCTCAAACTACCTCATCCAACAACACCATTCACTTCTGCGACTTTCATCGCGAGAGCGTAGAGTATAGAAGGTGTTGCTTAACCATTGTCCGTAAAAACGTCCCGTTACTTAGTGACCACCTTCGCGACTCTCGCCTTGAGTGCTTAGTAACCTTATGCGACATCGACCGATTTGGCTCGAACCACTTGCATAGGCTCGCCAAAGGTCTGCCCTCATATGCCCTGTGAACGGGATCCGGTCGGACGGACGGCCGCGACGTATCCGGGGTTACGAGGAGGGCTCCAATGACTATGTCTTTGGTGAGGGGACGCAACTACGGCGGCATCTGCCAATGTAGCGCCGTCCCAATGCTGGTGCGGGAGGGGGGTGTTGGCTTGTCCCTTTTGAACTCAGAATCCTAAGGTAGGGTAACTATAGGTCTTTATTCACTAATGGAAGGCTAAGCCTTCCGGTATGCCTAACACGAGCTCCCTCTCTCTAAGCTTCGTCCTCGCACGCTTCTAAGATCTTCCTTTTTATTAAACAAATGAAATCCTTTTTGAACTCCGGGTAGTAGGGTAAAACACCTCACGCGTTTACTTGTCCACACGAGGAAAACCTTTCTTCCCTATTCAACATCTGCCCTGCTCGGCATCTCTGGGTTTTCCTCATAAAAACCTTCTATCAATTCCTTAGCGTTTTCTAAACCCTCAGGTGGTTCCCAGGTGTTCTCGTCCTCAGAACACCCTTTCCATTTAACAAAATATCTTAGTTCGTGCATTCGCTTATTGCGACCGCGAACCTTCCTTGTATAAGAGATTATTTCACTCTTTACAATCCGTTCCACTTCCCATTCGAGATCGCCATCAATCTCATCTGGCTCCCGTGGAGGCTGTTCTCTTCCTTCTCGGATCGAGGATCGATAAGGTTCCAACAGCTAAACATGGAAGGTTGGATGTATCTTCCATGTAGGCGATATTTCGAGCTTGAAGGCGCGTTGTCCCTTCGCTGCTATGATTTTGAAAGGTCCATAGAGCTTTGGACTTAATTTCTTCGAGGGTCGTTTTGTACGAATATTCTTTCCATTTAACCTTACCAAGTTGCCTTCTTTATAGTCCGGTTGTTCTAATGCTTTTCGGTCGTAGTACGTTCTCATTGCCTCTCGAGTGTAATTTAGCGCTTCTACCGCTCGTTTATGAATCGCCTTCATCCAGTGGCTGTACAACTCAGCCCCTCGGTTCTGAGCTTGTCGCTCTCTCATCCATTCTGTTTGTGGATGATAACCGTAATTCGCAAAGAAAGGTGACATTCCATGTGCATTGGTTGCGGAATTGTTGTACGCGAATTCAGCTAAGGGTAACAGCTGATACCAATCGTCTTGGTCGTAATTGACGAAATTTCTTAAGTAACCTTCTAGTACTTGGTTGGTTCGTTCCATCTGACCGTCCGTCTGGGGGTGGTATGCTGTTGACATCTTTCTTTTAATCCCTAGCAACTTGCATAGGGATTCCCAAAATTCTCCTGAGAATTTTGCATCCATGTCGGATATGATTTCCGTGGGTAGACCGTGAAGCTTCCAAACTTCTCGTAGGAAAACGTTTGCGACGTCCTTTGCAGTCGCATTTGTTGGGAGACCGACAAAGTGTGCCATCTTTGTGAATCGGTCGACTACTACCATGATTTGAGTATAGCCTTGTGATTCCGGTAGTTGGGTAATGAAATCTGTTGAGATAGAGTTCCATCCTGCGTATGGTGTTTCGAGAGGTTGAAGTAATCCCCATCGCGCATGTTGTGGAGATTTATTGTGTTGGCACTCATCGCATGAGCGAACGTAATCGTTTATCCATTCGGTGAGTCCTTTCCAATAAAAGTCTCTCGTGATTATCTCTATTGTCTTTTCCATCCCAAAATGTCCTGCTACCTTCGAGTCGTGGGATCCTTTTGCAATCTTTGTTTTTAGAGCATCGTTCGCAGGTATGTATAGCCGATTTTTGAAGTAGGGGAACCCGTCCTTGTATTGCCAACTTGTAGGCAATTCTTTGTTACGGGTTATTAGGTCTTTTAGCGTTGCTTCTCTGCTCAACCATTCGAGATCTCGGTTAGACGCTTCTCGGACTTCTTCCAAGAGGTCTAACTCGTACTCCTGTAATAGAGCTTTGGATATCATAGCGCTTGACACCATGACTTCTTCCTGGAGAAGCCATGGGTTTCGTCCGATATCGTTTTCGCTAAATAATCTGTTTTCCCTGCTGTCTGCATATAGCTGACACATGATCGGTTGTACCTGTTGTACCGCGATGGTTCGCTTAGGCGATAGGTCCGTGCTCCCAAATCCTTTGTTTCCTCGGTCTGTTATTTGTAGGTTGTCTACCTCCATCATGTCTGACGTGTCTATTTTTTCGATGATCATTTGTGCAATCCGGTCCCCTTCTTGAACCTGATAACTCTTTTTGCCATGATTCATCATAATGACTTTGACTTCTCCCGTATAGTCGGCGTCTATCACACCTCCGCCGATTCCTATACTCTTCTTATACGCTAAGCCGCTTCGTGGGGCTATTCTAGCATAAGTTCCTTGCGGTATTCCGATCGCGATTCCCATCCCGACTAACTTCTGTCCCTGGGCCGGGATTAGGATGTCCTCCAGAGCGTATAAGTCGTGTCCCGCTGCGAATCTGGAGCCTCACGTTGGTAACGTAGCCTTGGATGCCATTTTCATTACTTTCATGGCTGGGGCTTGTTGTACCAGCATCCGTTTTTTCAATTTTTCCTGAACCGGTTCGTCTTGTACAAGACTTATCGAGAAATGTTCTGGTTTTAAGATTGACTGTTCGGTATGCTCAGCTCCCTCCTCAGGACGATACTCTGGTCGTCTACTTAATGCGTCTGGTTTACCGCTTCGCGATCCCGGTCGATAGATAATCTTGAAATTGAACGATGCAAGCAGTTGCGCCCAACGAATTTGCCTTTGGTTCCACTTGTTTGTTGTCAAAAAGTGTTGCAAATTTTGGTGATTGGTATAAACCGTAATTGGTTTGTCCGCACCATATAAGTAGTGTTTCCATTCCATGAACGCTTCCAATATAGCTAGGAGTTCCTTATCGTGAATCTCATAGTTGCGTTCGGCTGAGTTCAGTTTTCGGGAATGGAATGCCACTGGGTGGAGTCTTTTATCCTGAAATTGGGATAAAATCGCCCCAAGTGCGAAGTCGCTTGCATCGGTCTCTATTACCGTTTCCCGTTCCGGGTAGAAATGCGCTAGGATTGGCGCCGTTGTGAACCGCTGTTTGAGTTTTTCAAATGCTATGTTTTGTTCTCGTCCCCAACTGAACTTTTTTCTTGTCTCCTTTCAGCGTTTCCGTTATTGGCTTGCATATCTTTGAGAAGTTTGCAAAGCCAAGAAAAATTTGGACTTCCTTCACCGACCTAGGTGCCTTCCATTTCCTTATGGAGTCCACCTTCCTCGTGCTCATTGTTACCCTGTCTGTCGCCACAATATACCCCAGGAATTCAACAGCCTTCACATGAAACTCGGACTTCTTAATAGAAACCGCTAACTGGTGTTCCATTAATCGCGAAAGTACTTTCTTGACCATTGCGACATGTTCTGCATGCGTCTTAGAGTAGATAAGGATGTCATCTAGGTACACCACTACTCCTTGGTCGAGAAATTCACGTAATATTTCATTTATCATGCGTTGGAAAGTCGCGGGAGCGTTGACTAATCCAAATGGCATGACTTTATATTCGTATTGTCCGTACCGAGTTCTGAATGCTGTTTTCCATTCATCACCCTTCTTAATTCTGCTTAGGTGGTAACCGTCCTTGAGGTCCAACTTCGTAAATATCGTGGCACCGGCAACCCGATCTCGTAATTCGGTCATTAAAGGAAGCGGATATTTGTCGAGAATCGTCAGTTTGTTGAGTTGTCGGTAGTCCACGCACAATCGTAAGCGACCGTCGGGTTTTGGTACAAACAAGATTGGCGCCCCGGCAGGTGACTGGCTATGCGTAATCTTGCCTTGTGCCAACATCTCATCCAAATAGGTTTTTAGGGTGTTCAATTGGTATTGTGACATAGGGTAGACAGGTCCCCAAGGAGGTTCTGACCCTTCCTTAAGGTCAATCGCATGGTCGAACGTTCGTCTTGGAGGCATTTTTTCTGACGCTTCTGGTTGAAATAAATGCTTAAACTGAGCATATTCCCGTGGTAAGGTTTCCAACTCTACGGGATCCTTTTCTTCTATTTTTCCTATTCTTCCCACATATTGAGCCTTTGGATCGAATGCGACCGTCTCGTCATATTCAAACAGATCCTTCACGGCCTCATTTTCGACATGATCACGACATGTCGTTTGTCCGAAATTCCATTTTTTTGGATCGTGCAAATGGGACAACTGGTGTTCATGATACCACCATCCAGAGGGGATGATGAGGTCAAAGCGTCCTGTGGGTGCTATCTCGGCGGAGATGGGTGACCTATGTCCATTTCCGATTTCCAGTGTAATGGGGCGGGTATATCTTTGACCGCCTGATGAACTTGAAAGTCCATCGAATCCGACTATTCTAATAGGTTTTTTCCGGACTTTGTATGGAATGTCGAGTCGTTCGACTAGCTTTTCGCTTAATAGGAAACAACTGGCTCCTGAGTCCAGTAAAACATGAATGCGCGTGTGTTTGCCCTCAACATCTAACTGGGCAGGTCCTTCCGGACATAAATAATGTTTTGGAGAACTCGGTATTGGTCACTGACGGCCATCCAGTGCTTTGTTTTTTCTTTTATAATGCATTGTCTCGTTGACTGTGGTTGTTTATGACCACGCCCGCGCAGTTTCGTCCAGAGAGGACTCCTCAGATAAACTTTCTGAATTAGTATTTCGGGCAGCCCACTACCAGCGGTCTTTACCTCCTGCCGAGGAGTTCCCAAACACAAGGCATTATCGTCTCGCACAATGGCTCACCTTGCGACTAGGCCTGCGCAGTCCATGTCATCAACTTATTTCGTGGATCATTGGCGACTGATCGGGAATGGTACCTTCGTCCATACCATTTGGTTTTAACCGAGAAACCTGTTGGGCCTTGCATAGCGTATAGGCTTAAAATAAGCGTGCCCTAGTCACTAAAGCCACAGCTCGGGTAATTATCCTCGCCCAAGCTCTTCCTCAACGTATTTGGAACCCTTGTGCTAGAACGGCACCTGTCTCGGTCTCAGGGATAGTTTAAACTAGATAGTGAGTCTGAATACCCGACATATCCTAGCTTTTCACTTCCGGTGTCTTTTATCTATCCCCTACTGTGCAGCGTCCGCTTTCGCTACGTTCCGCTAATTTTGGGCCATCTTGTCCCTTAGATCGTGGTAGAGTAGTCTTGTCTCTATTGGCTAGCTTCCAGGTATGCAGAGTCGGAAGTTAAATCACGCTTTTTTGCACCCTTCCGGGCCCTCAATGTCTCTCGATCATTCCTCGACCCGTACCCTGGTTTGTTCCCGTGTCCAGTTCAGTACTTTTAACACGATCGAACTCAACTACCAACTTCCATGAACAATTACATTCGGTTGTGTCGTCTCGGTGCCTGGCTGGACTCTTTTCCTTCTTCTTATGACCTGGTTCCCCTTCTTCCGATTTGTCTAATCGTCGTTTCTCCCAGGTACACCGACCAAGGGTTTCATTCGATATAGATTTCTCGTTCTGGGTCCTCGGCCATAAGGTGCGCGCCGCATTGTCCTTTTTGAGTTTCGATTCCCGGAGTTATGCCCGGACTACCCATCCGCCGTCGCTGGTGGTGCCTCAAGAACTCTTATAGTTCTTCGCCGTCGTACATCCTCCATGCCATTGGACGGTCTACTCGGTTCACCGATCGTGAACTTTCTCCTTGGCTTCGTTCAGCCACAACAGCTACTCTCTTTCTCTGGGTTTGAGGTTGATCGCGTTTTCGTTTATTTGATTCGTACCTTTTGGTACCGAATGTCGCGACGGATTGCTCCTTCCGACCATGTTTCCAGAAATGGTTTGTCATTCCACATCGTGTGCATCCCTTGTTATTTCGTCGTCGATCGATAACATCTTTCGGGATGGAGTCGTGAGCTTTGTCCCAGTCTGTGTGGACTACCTCTTTTTTATTGGTAGCTGTCTTTTCCTTTGACCAAGTTTTCGTACGGGGTACCTAAGGCTTTCCCTTATAGGGGGCCGTTTTTCCTCCTTATACCTTTTGGGGGGTCTTGGGTTGCTCTTCGTTGAATTCTGGTCTTCTGTTTTTCGACTTATCGATGTCCCCGAGGATTCGCCCTTTCCGTCTCTCAGGCGTTTGTCTTCCTTGTGATTCTCATGTTGAATCATGGCATTTTTGAAACCTGCCAGCCATAATTCGTCGTTGGGATAGGTTTCAAACGATAGTCTTAATAGTCCGGCTTCCGGCATCTGAGCTTTTAGCATGTCTCTCCATGCTACCCCTTGGAGACCAACTTTGATGTTATGGTTCTCCATTCGCAAAAGGAATTGTCGTATGTTCCCGTGATACTTCTCAAGTTTCATCAACTTGTGCGTTCTTTCCGCCTCGTGCGTAGACGCAAATCTTTCAGTTACTTTTGTTCAAACATGAACCATCTTTCGTAACCGATCTCCTTTGTGTATCCCAACGCCCCCGACATCTTTTTCCGATAGGTATCTGTGAAAGGAGCTACCTCGTCTCCTTCCATTCGTCCCATGGCATACTTGATTCAATCTGTTTCCATGGTCCATTGATGACTGTTCCGTTCAAAAAAATCTTGAACTGCCATTAACCATATTCGAATATCCTGATGGGACTTATTTTTGAATACCCATGGAGGGTCGGAGGGTCGTTTAGTATGTAGCAATCGTTCTCGAGCGATTGCCTTCACCATGACTTCCACAACGTCTTCTTCTTCGTCCCCTGTCTCGGGATCTTGTCTCTCCCGTCCTTTCCCTTTCTCTTTGCGACTCGGGCCTCCTTTCGGATCCTGCCTGTCGTCGTCATCGTCGTCACCATCGTCTGGGTCGGGGTCTCCTGCCCCGTGCATAGTCGTTGGTGGTAATTGGCCCCCCCCTGTTTCCTCCTTGTTCAGAAGTGGGATTTGACCGTTTCTTTGTAGCTCCGTCGGTATTCCGTACGGGCTGTTCCCTATTGTCAGTAACTACCGTGGGGGCTGCTGACCTTTGAGCCGATATGGCTCCTACTTGGGCTTTCAGATCTTTCAAGATCTCATCAAGCTTCGCTATTTCTGCTTCAGATCGTCTTTGTTGATCTCTCGTGGGCTCTTTGTGTTCCTCCTTATGTTGATTTATAACCGACACGTAGTTTGCCTTGTCGTTTGCTCGGGCTTCCTCTACCTCGAGGATACGGTCCCGAAGCTGCTCGTCTTGTCGCTGGCTGTGTTCCGCCTGTTCGGCTTGACGAGCTTGTTGGGCTTGGAACTCTACTTGGACTTTTGCCACGATTTCTGCCTGAATTGTTCTGGACTCTTGGTCCAACGTTTCGATGGTCCTCTCGAACAGGTTTAATTGGTCGACCAGTATGGACTCGCCTAGCTCCAACCGGTGCTGGAGTTTTCCTAGTGCTCTTGCCTGTCGTTGGCCTTCACTAGATAGTCGTCCGATATCTAGGTACATGGATTTTTGTTCTCTAGCCATTCGTTGGCTAAATCTTCCGAGAACTCCTCCAAGGTGGCCTGCGAATTGGTTTAACTCTTCTTTTGAGACATAGTTAAGAGTTGGTGTCTTAGAACGTGCTCGTACTAGCCGTCCAAAATCTAACCTGCTGGTTGTACCGGTATCTGGTGGACCAGGGGTTTGGCTGCTGCTATGGATGATAGTCTCATCCCCACCAGTCATCTCGGAATCGTGTGTCTCCTGTGTCATGATTGGTGATCGTGATGTGTTGGGTCGCCGATACACCGGGAATTTCTTTGTGCTTTATTCCACAGGTTTGGAGGGTATCTGGTGATGCTTATCGAATTGACTTGGGGTTAAGCCAGATAAGTGGGATCTCTTTGTCCTTGTTGGACGTAGGGTATTGGGTGTTCCAAAATTTGTCTGGAAACTCGTAGGTTTTTATATCCCTCGTAGGATAGGGAGTGTTCCACTCCTGGTCTGGTTCTTCGACCAGGTCCTTGTTCTTCTGAACAGTCGCAGGGGCAGCGGCAACAGTATTGCTGTGCGGGAAAAGGTAAAGTATTTGGAGAATATGAGGTGTATCTGCCAAAAGGTCTTCGAAAGTGTAGAATCGATGTTGAAGATAGAATCGACAAGAGATAAGGGTTCGAAAATAATTGCTTCACTTATTTCGTCGAGTAGTCTTGTCATATAGTGAGCCTTGGTAACAAGGAGAACTATCAATATACTGTTAGGCGGGAGCCTATCTCAAAGTCTTGCGAGATAACTCAGGCCGATAATCTTA
>Ga0307509_10002112_pt1 | contig 32744 bp, 15 predicted proteins | sample 10_EM_MG_FD_202245 | JGI IMG/M metagenome (GOLD analysis project Ga0307509, IMG submission 202245) | Populus trichocarpa ectomycorrhiza microbial communities from riparian zone in the Pacific Northwest, United States - 10_EM | ecosystem: Host-associated > Plants > Roots > Unclassified | place...
GCGCAGCCGTGCAGTTGCTGTACGAATAATACACGTACAAGTAAGATGGAACAATAACAAACATAGCCGCTCACTCGACCGCCAGGCGGGTTTAAAGTCTGTTTGATCTTTATTACAGGTAGTGTAGGGTAGGAGGGGGGGGGGGGTGGGTACTTGTATGATACGAGGATGCTGCCAGTCGGCTATTTTTAAAAACCCGGACAAAGTGAGAGAGCGAGACGGGGGGTGGGAGAGAGGGAGAGAGGGAGAGGGGGTCTAGAGCGAAGCGGCCAACGTCGGTTGCGACGGACAGAACAGATCAGACAACACTTTAGACGCCATAAACAATCACTCGTGTTTATGTTCTCGCTACCAGATTAGCTCTCCCGTCTCTCTCTATTTCCATCCCATCTCACCATCTCGAACCGAGGTGCTCACCACCGCGGCCTCCTGTGCCGCACGCCAACTTCTCGAAAAGCAAATATAACGGTACTCCCCTAAAATTTAAATAAAACTGGATAGTAATTATGATACTCGTACTTTGCCTTTTCCCTCTTTAACTTTGTACGGTACTCGTACTTTGCCTGCCTGCCTGCCTGGGCGTCACATCTCATCGGGCTTCGGGGAATTGCTTCCTTGCCCCCTATAACTAGTATAGTACTAGTACAGCTATATTAACTATCCCGGGGCGAGTACGGTGCATGTAGCGACATGCGCGACGGGGCGATTAAAGACGAGACAAGGCGAGACAGGATCTCATATCGCGAGACTTTACTTACGCGAGGTTTCGGAAGGGAAAGAAAAAAAAGAAAGAAAAGAAAAAAAAGTCCGTATGATAGGAACTTTTTTTCTATTAGGGTAATATTGTTATTATTATTATTATTATTATGGACCAACCGAGTGATGAATTGTGGAGTCTGGGGTTTGTGTGGTGTTGTGGTGGGAAGGGGGAGGAAGGAAAGGAGGAAGGAGGAAGGAGGGGGAGGCTGACTGTGCTATTCTGGTGCATGTCGTAGATGTCAATTGGTGATGGTGATAATGTTGGGAGTTGGGAGGTGTTCAGGTCGCAGGTCGGGGAGTCCGAGACTCTCCTTTTTTTTTGTTGTAAAATCGTGCAAGCGAAGAAGTGCGGTCGATGGGTGGATGGACCAGAGCTTTCATTCTCCTTTTTTCCTCACGTGTGGTTTTTGCAGTACGCACATAAAAAAAAAAAGTGGACAGGCGCAAGCTTGGAAATCGGGCCTCGCCGGGAGGCGGTATGTTGTTTTTTTGTGGGGTGAAGAGATTGGTGGTATGCGGGAGGCTGAGGAGGAACAATAAGAAGAAGAAGAATAATCGCCTATCATACTTACGTACCGCACGTAAAAACCATTCACTGGTGGGATGAACTTCGCCTACATTACATACCTACTGGTACTACGGGGTACACGATATGCGAAGGCTCAGGGGGGGTTTGTTTGCCCGTTGGGGTTGTGGATTCCGTTGTTGAGGTTTTGGTGCGGTGGGTATGGTTGGGCCGCAGCCTTGTTCAGCTGTTGTGTTCACCCTGTCTGCAGCTGGTTGCGTGTGAGAACAGGGTAATCGAGTGATATGCGATGACGGGAAACTCCTTTAGGGCTCGGTGCTCCCGTTACTATTCGTTCGGTGCACTGCCGTAATATGGTGCTTGGTTTGGATGATTAGCTTGCTTCGAAGGAAAGGGCTGGCAGCTGGAAACATAATAAAAGTCTCACACATCTTCCCCTCCAATTAGTTTCCGGATATGGAGTGACTGCCGCGGGCCCATGTGAGGTTATCGTACCGTACCCGAGAGTTGCTCCTGCAGAGCGAGGTATAGCAGGGGTGGTGGGGTAGGGAGCGGCCGTGGGGAGGAGGGGATGGGATGAGAGTGGGTTGGACGAAATGTTTGTCTGCTGGTATTTTGTTTACATGTTTGATTGTCATCAGCTGGCCTTCAGCTATACATCTCTCTGCTATGCATGAACCTTTTAACGTAATGGCCGATGCATAGCTAAGCATTCCCTTTATATTACTGCTGGTGCCCATGTCCTGGAATTGGTGCAATATGCGGTAGCCAATTATGATCGGTGTTTGTAGTTTCTTTTCTTTGGGTCATAATTCCACCTTATGCAATTGCGGGTGAAGCGTGGGGGACCTAGCCGTGGGCGTGGGATTATATGGGGATTATGTGGTTTGGGTTGGTATAATTTATATAATATTGTTTTATAGCTGATGTGCTTGGCGTCCTTTATGATTCTTGTATTTGTCAATATATGTGGTTCGTTGGGTTCCCGGGAGGCGACACGGCGCTCGCTCTGATTAGGTGCCACAAATTACTATCGTAGCTGGCCTAAGGTTCCTCAGGAACCACTAGGTTTTATGTTCTAATCCACGAGGACAGCTTGTGGTCTGGTGAGTCCAAGTACATGGATCTTGTTCACAGGACTCGCTACCTACTCTCCTTGCCTCTCTTGCCCTTTATCCTTCTCTCATGGGGGAATGCTGAGTATCTCCGGAGAGGGATTTTAGTTGGGCTATCCTCCCGAGCATTCTTTGATTTGATCAGAACAGGACGGTCAATGATAGAGAAATTGTTACAATACTGTACGTTCTAAAGGTGCTTTCGGATTCATGTTATTTACCGGTGGTTAGTTTAGGTCATTAGTGACGTAGTGAAGTGCGACATGACGTAGTATTATAAATTGTGGGGTGGGAAGAGAGGAGTAGAGGGAGGAGATCGATGTAGTCTAAACGTCTAGTGTGTAGGCACTTGGCAGCCCTGCCGTGGCTGTCTTGAGAGTGGGGGCATTTTTATTTTCGAAAACTGCTTTTGTGGTGGCAGCGCCGGATTTTGCTATATTTTGATAGGATTTGGTGAACCAGTTCGTAGTGGCAACGAGAAACCGACCATTTTCCCGACGGTGCGACTCTAGATATGTTCCGAGGCTGGAGATTAGAAATGCACAGACCATCCTGGGCAGGCTATCATTTGAAGGGGGCTTATAGTCGTGAGTGGGGGAAAACAAAGGCTTTAGTGTCAGGTGCCTTTAGGACCTCGGTGTCGCCGGTATTCCTTTACGGTGTGTCGGGCAATCAATGTCTTAATCTCGTGTGTTGGGTTGGTCCCGATACCACCATTGGTAGCTATTAATTGTATTGAGATTAGGCTCTTTCCCCACAACTAGTTGTCCTGTTTGTACCTAATAAAGCGAGCAAAACAGTCCCAAAATAATCTACACAAATTTACCTTTGGTGGAATATATCCTTTCCACCCTTTTTCGGTAGACCGGCAGCACCAATTACCGTACCCACCTTGTGATCACGGGGGGTGGGCTGTCATTGGTTTCGGCGATCGGATAGAAAAGGGAATGTTGGGATAGTGCCTCGTGATTACAAAATGGTTCTCGGTATCGGAACATTTAAGCTACTACTTGCTTTGGATCGGAAACAACCTACTTTCTCAAGCATGTTGCTTTTGGCAGCCTGTTTTGGCAGGTGAGCGCTATTCTAAGCTCTACTTCGTCCTTGAGCCCATTAGGTACTGGAAGCTTCTAAGTGTGGGGTACTTGCCCCATTCGCAATGGTCATCGGAATGTCCTTTTGGGTATCTCATGACCTTGGCCAGGGTTAATCGTATCTGAGAGCTAGCGTTTCACAGCTCTAGCATCGGATGTCCCCCGATACCGGAGCCAAGTACTTTGAAATTCTCAGATGGAGCGGGTCCGGGGCCTAAAATCAGATATTGGGATTTGCAGTTCTGTTAGTTGAAGATTGGTAGTAAGGTTCTATTGATTCTGCAGTGTTTATCAGAAGAGGGCGATACTCTAACTCTGAGGAACCCGTGATAAAGATACACCAGAGAATGAGTGAAAGATGTTTGCATGTATCATGGGGATCGAGATTTCGTTCTTCCATTTTATTACCCAACGTGGGATCCATGTGTCATTTTAGGCATGAGCTGTCTGCCTGAGTAGCGAAATATTTCAAATAGAATAGAGCGATCGAAGTACGTACATGTCGGGGATAAACCCATGGTCACTATTTCCTTGATTGAAGTGCTTTGCTGGCGAAAGCTAGAATTTGCCAGGCTGTTGAACCGCGCTTCGTAGCTGGATGTTTTATCTCTTACAATCTGGTACCACCTCATTAACTCGTCCTAGGCAAGAAGTCCCCGGAAACAGCGGGGTATATTTTATCTGGACGCTCAGATAGGCACATATGTTTTACCATATATTTCTTTAATCCCTGTTTGCGGGCACTTGTAACCTGAGGCGAGTACGATATGGATTAGTTCCCCACTCAGCACTCGGACCGATCAATACCCAATTAGTAAAGTGTTCGCACACTAGTGCCCGTGCGAACGGTAGGCCCCAGGCGGAGAGACCATCGTTCGTGCACTAAGCCCGTCATATCGCATTTCCGCTGCCTTCTAGGCCCCTTAGTCGACGAAACCGAAAATCCTTCTTCTTCAGGATCCCTACTAGGATTGCTCACTCCCCTCCCTGGCGGGGCCCACTTGCACGGGTGTTTGTTCAGATCCTGTAATTCCATTTTTTTCAGCTTCCGTTTGATGCGCCTTGCCCATCACCCTGCTTCACTTAGAATGCGAGCGCTAAGGCCGCTGTGGGAATCAAGCTTTGCCACTGCGGATGCAGCCGCGGTTACTCCACCGGCTACCCTTGGCGATCTCGCGGGTGTTCGGGTGTGCGAGTTACAGCACGGTTGTAGTACCGGGTACTACCGGTATTCCTGTCTTCGTGCCAAGAGTTATGGCCCTTTTTGGAATAGCTAGTACAGGCCCATAGGAAGGGAAACCGGGTACCAATTCTTGGCCCGGAGGCGCGAGTATCATATTATGCTGTACCAATTTCAGGGATTGGCCGGCGTCCATTTTTGAAGGAGTAACTTGTTTAGGCATGGGAGTTTTTTTCTTTCGGATTTTTCCATGGCATAATGAGGGAGTTGGGGGGTTTTGTATTTACCCAGTCATTTTAGGCCAGGCGGGTAGGCGTGTACCATGGGTACTGTGCTCGAATACAAGAGAAATGTGCTAGGATGTAATTGCCTCTGGTAGTAAGGTTCTATATGTTTTTCCTTTTTTTTTTGTCTCAACTAATGGCTGAGATTGCGGTGATCTCTCCACCATTATCCCAGAGGGGGAATTTCGACGACCTAGTATATTTCTCTTCTGCTTGAGTACAGTACTTACTGTATGCCGGGAAGGCTTTGTGTGGGGGCGGTGATATGGTGCCTTTGGAGGAAGTAAGGAAGAAGGAAGAGGGATTTACGTGGTGAGCTATTTTGCTCATCTAAATTCTACAAAATATGTCGGTACCTGAGATACCCTTAAGGTCAGCTGGCTGAGGAACTTGCGAGCTCTTGTCTTGGGGATTTTTTACCTTCTTTTCCCCCATGTATGTGTTCTATTTGAGCACTTCGTGGGCGTACTGTATTATAAATGGGCTAGTTGGGATGTTTTGAACTCGCAAGGCAATAGCTCGGGGAATTGATCGAAGTGAGAATTGAACGTTAGTTGAATTTACAGCGGTGTTCTTCGCGTGAAACTGGATTGACGTGGTGACTGCTGGAATGATCGTGGACGGCGGTGAACCCGTGGTGTATCTTTAAGTCACTTGGGATAGATTAAGGGGTTGCTGGGTTTGATGCATCCACCCGAAGGCCCATTGGAGATGTCAAGGTATTTAAGAAACTAGTTGGATATTGGTCGGGGTATGCGTTCTTTTGGGAGATGTGGGGTAGTTTCGAACAGGCGAAGATTGGCAGAAAGCTTGTATATATGTCTAGTACGGCAATAAGTAATAAGGTGGGTAGCTTCATGCAAGGTTCTGGTCTCTGCTTTGAACGGAAAACTCTATAGAAAGCCTAGTATTGAGTAGCAAAGAAGTGGGAAGATCGTTTTAACCGCTGCTAGGGGGCATGGGGCTTCTGCTCACATACGACCAACCCCAAATACACTGAGCGGAGATCAAACTATGCCGGGGAGCGGCCCGGTTTGGCGAGTTAATATGGTAGTCTAGAGGGGCCCCAGCGTAAAAAGGTTCCTCAAGAGGGGAATTTTGGGCTGATCGAGTTAAAACAGAGGTAGAAGTTATAAGGGCGGAAGCAAGGGCCTATGATGCTCATGTGGGGGCTGGTTGTGGCTGGGTGTGGGTTCAGGAGCTTATCTCCAGATATCACTGGTCCCAGTCCAGGAGGCGTGACTAGAGTTCCTGGATATCCGTACCCGCCTTGAGAAACACCTTGTCAGATTCCACAAAAGTTTCCGGCCAAAGGAGCGGTGTGTGTACTGTTTCCACAGCCATTTGGGTGGTGTGGGCATGTTTTTCGGAGGTGTCAATGATTTTTATTGCCTATTGAAGCATTCAAATTCATCAAGGGGGCCTGGGATGGGTCCGAAAAGCGGGGTAGGAAAACGGAGCCGGACTAGTTAGCTATTTCTAATCTGGGATCGCAAAAAAAGAAACCCCTGAATAGTTGGTTCCCTAAACTCCCAGCGGAGGTGGTGGTTCTTGTCGCTCTTGATGGCTTATATAAGCTCCGCCCAATTAATAGGAACTAGGCTGGCTGCTCTAATGCATTGTGAGCTATTATCAAAATCGAACTCTCATTCGGGAAATAGGCGGCGCTAGGAGGAGCCCCTGCCGGTACTGGTATGAATATTTATGCTATATTTCACTTATAACATGCACCTGGCTCTATATTATACCAGAAGTACTTGCATAGCGGTATGAAGTTTGGGTCAACTCTGCTCTGTTGTCGAACCGAGCTAACTAGGATTTGCTTACATTCCATTTCTATTAAAAGAAAAAACTTACTAAGAATGAATTGAGCAGGGGATCTTGGCTTTCTGTCTTTTTTATTATTAAGGTTATAGTCCTTTGTTTCTACAGGGTTGGGCATCGCTTATTGCCTACAGGGACAATTTATAAGTGCGATGCACTATAGCTTTCCGGCTTAGGAATATGCCTAGGATAGGTGAGGTTTTTGATCGGTGGGTAGTGGAGCGAGTTAGAATTTGAAAGAGTACATCGTAAACAACTGGTGGAAGATACTAAGAGATATTATAATTTAGGAGAGAGATGAAAAGAAGGAGAATGGTTAAAAATCGAAATAAATAAATAAGCTTCGCTCAGATTCAACGCGTATTAGGTCTTTCCCTTGTTTCCGGCTGGAGCACTGTTTGTCCCGCCATCCACCAGGGTCAATGATCCACCCATCTTCTGTGAGGATGAAAGAGAAATCAAACCCTCAGCTAGTATATATCAGGAGCCAGCCCGAGTCGTATCGTGTCCAACCGTTATCGTCTGGACTCTCAATGTTTGGAGGCAAGTGGATGGACGTCCGTCGTACCCCCTGAACGTATGTGGAAGGCACGCATCCTTTGGCTTATCTAGTATATAACGGGAAGAGTAATGTAGATAACTTATCCTTTATCCTTTAGAAAAAAAGCTGCCAAAACTGTTCTTCTTGGAAAGCTGGTCTCATTTAACATTGGCGACAATGGCGGCAAAAGACTATCCCCAGAGCTTTTGCTCTTACTATTTCTTCGCTTAACCTTATTCGTGGCTTTGGGGTACATTCCATAATATTCCTGAGGCAGCTATACGAATCGGCTTCTTTCTACCATACCCATTCCGTACTTCCCCCCCACGAGCCTGCTTAACACTAATACTTTTGTTGTCGGGAACGAAGGGGGGTGCCTCTGGCAGTGAGGGTCAAAGGGAAATTACATGCTATCCCCAGCTCACTGGAACTTGGAGGAAATGACTTTTGGCTTAGAATGTTTCCCTAGTCATCTTCGAGTGGAACGTTGACTATATAATCTATCGAACCTAATGGTGGAGTTGCGTGTCAAAAAAAAGCTGGAGTTGCTTTCTATGCGACCTTATAGTACCACCGGCCGCCGGGTTCGAAAACGAATGACTAACTTTCTTACTCGCTCTTCTCCTAGGGCTTGTTCCTCATATTTCCAGCTCTCGCCCTTTCCCCGGCGTAGGGGTGGTCTGTAAGGGATTTTTTTGGTAATATATTCCTGATAATAGCACATAAATTAGTGCCCTAGACAGATTATAGTTTGCGCGCAAGTGCGAGTAAACAGGTATCATAAATGTGAAGGAGAAGAGTGCTAGTTTTTATGACCTGCAACCTGCTCATCAGGACCCTGAATCTCTAGTTTCGCATTACAACTGAGTTACTGTATAGCTAGGGCATGTGCGATTACACGAGTGATCTTTTGTGATGACATGTTCAATTCTATGGAGTATTCTGAATTTTTTTCCCGACGGCCGGCGCACGATGGGCTCCCCCCGGATTGCACAACTGCATCTAGGAGAGGCTCAAGAGGTTTGAATTGGGAAAGGAGCCGTTCCTAAGCTCTTCCCTTTCCAAGCATCCATGCCGGGGAAGATGGCTCAGCACATCTTCTAAACTATAACATTTTCAGAAAATCTCATATAGAAGCCTGAGATTTACCACAGCTGTTACAGTGTCAAGAAGATCTTATATATTCCTATTGTCGTCAATGTCTAGCTTTGTTGAAAAATTAAGCCCGCGGCGGGATGAGTTATAGGGGGGTGGTTTAAAACTCTACATCTCCGGCAATGACAATAAGTGGCCTCCATCGTTCTCGGTATCTACTACCTAGACATTCCGTGTGATGTTACCTGGAAAGAAATATTTGTCTTGTAAGAGGGTGAATTATTCCGGATCCTGAGAGGTGGAGCATTTCTCTTAGATTGTGGGAAGGATCAATAAGGATGGCTCTCATACGATAGGCGGCACTGTAACTAGTATCTCTCGAGCTGTGTAGTTTCATATCCTATTGTATAACACTGATGAGCGTACGAAGCGCCACTTCTGTTTAAGATTATAGGAAATCTTCATGAAAGAAGTCTGTTGAAATCTACCTATAGCTTAGGAAGAGATATACCACCCTTCATATTAAATCCGGAGATTCAGGTATTAGTGGGATAAGTATTTGTTCCCAGGCCGATATTCCATGAAATACCTGGCTGGCGCAGTGGTTAACAACATGTCAAGAACCTATTTACCCCTGCCGCAATTAGCGGGAGTCCAGGAGTTCGATTCAAGCCGATAATCGGTTATTATTGAAGGGTCCGTCATTTAGGGCAGGAGAATTAAAAAATCCTGCCTATGGGGACTGGGTGATTGGAGAACATAGTCTTCATAAATATGGCTACGGGGGTTACCAATCCTGCTACGAGGCCGTAGAATCCAACTCTAGGCCTTCAGGTTCGAGATCGGTGGGGTAGCAGAAAAGAATGAAACGATTTCTTTTGTTTCCCCCTTCCAGAAAGCGGCTGTGGGCCCCGAGAGCTATAGACGTCTTGGTCATTTTCACTCTGTCAAGCTACCCTCTCCCTATTTGTTGCCTGGCAAACGTATTTTTTTTCCAGCAAAGAGAGGCGTAGACAGTGTCTAGTGAAAGGTATAAGATCCCCACCAGGGCGTACTAACCTGACACCCCCGCATCTGATTGTGTTGCCGGATGATCAAATCGCACTTCTCAAAATCGTAGTACGGCGCATGGGGAAAGCGAAGAAACAAGATATATCACGCCCCAGGAGAAACGGCTCTGGCGGTAACCTGAACCGGCGCAGTTAGAAAGTGCAAGTTCCACAATGCACATGTTATGTTAGGCGCACTAGGCGCACTACAGGCGTCCGCCAGCCCGAGGCTAAGGAAGGCGTTCTCGGTCCCGGAACTCCAAAAAAAGGAAAGAACGAAGGCGCCGGGAAACCGCGTGAGGGCCATGAGCTCTATGAGTAGCCACTTTCTCTCCCTACCAAAGGTAGAGTTACGACCTTCGGCTCCAATTTTTCCAAATTTTTCGTTTTAGCTTCTGGTTCCTTCCCCGGCGGTATAGCTCATGCCGGATAAGCCACTGCCATATTATATTTCTAATAAGCCAAGGATGGTGCCTCACAGTGTTCTCAACTATCTACTGTAGGTACCGGTAGGCAAGGCTAGGTCAAAGCTGACCTCTGCCTACCTGTGGGCCTTGAACTACCTGTGCTGGCCTGAACTTGGACGGCCTATTGGCTATTATGCATGGTAATAGCCCATAGGGGAAATCCTTCGTTCCGGGACCGCATCGACATCTAAGTGATCCTTGGACTGAGGGTACGGTAAAGATCTGCTCCTAATTGGGATAGTTAATCTGGTGAGGTCGGAGACCATATCTTCCTCTCTCCGGATCTTCCCAAAGCTGGCTGATACCCTCATACCTCCAAGCCCTATCACGCTAAGCGAGAAAAAAAAGAGGAGTGCGATATCATATTATCACAAGGACTCCAGCTATGATATGTAATATGGTCCCTTTTTGCTGTGCTTCACCAGAGACCTATGCCTCTTCCTTCTAGAAAAGACTACGTTTACCAAAGGCCAATCTGTAAGGGACTACACCCCAGCCCCCTCCCTCCCTTCCTATATGATACCTCTCAGCGCGCGCAAGTAATAACCGCCAAACAAGAATATCAATCCCTAAACCATTCCAGGAGAGCGCAGCATCCCATCACTACACGAGAAGAAATAAAGACCCGGCGCAGACACCCCCCCTTCTCCATCTGGAGCAATAAGTCCCACATCCTACTCCTACAACTACATCGCGGGCAGCGGGTCATCCAAATTTCCCGAGTTTTTCGCAGCGAGCGATGGAAACTAGACTATCTCTCCACTATGATACACCTCTAGAACCTAATCCATACACCCTCCAATTTCTCTATATACCCTGACAGTCTCCTTCACCTCTCCCTCTTTACGTGCTTATCGCTGATCAACGAAAACCGCGCGCATAATATTGTTCGAGATGGCAGTTAGCTCCGTGAACTAGCGCTGTTTTCACAGTTTCATACTGTACGTCTATAAACCCCTCCTGGGGGCCGTGGGGAGCCTGCTCGATAGGTAACGATACCCGAACCACGGCGATATTTCTACGGCGAATAGTCGCAATTGCGTTCTCTTCTAGCTTAGGAGTAGGTACGTATCCGGGGGCAACTTCGGGTTAGGAAGTGACAGACGTTCTATGAGCAGATGGCTCTGAGGAGCGGAGCACTGGTGTGGGCTTTTTTCTTGGGTCATGTGATAGGGTGGGCTTCTGTCGAGTGGGTGCTGGTCGCAGCGCTCTTAGGTATAATATCGTAAGAACTCGAATAAACGGACCATGTGCTGGGCGTAGTAGGCCAAAAATTTCTCCTCCGGAAGAGGGCGAAAAACGCACCAAAAGCCCCCCCCCCCCTCCCGAGACAAGCAAAGCAGCGGGGAGCACCAGACCTTATTAAGAGAGGCAACTCCGGCGCCCTGGTACAAGGTCAGTTTATTCGAGTTCCTAGGTACGATACTGAGCTTTACAATACTAGAACTTCGCAGCCATAACGGACGAGTGATAGGAGGTGGTTTTAAGCATGTGATGTGCATGATAATTTGAGCTATTATACGAGCCCGAGCGCTATATTGGACTAGGAGAGAGGTTACAAATCAGCGTGTGCTTGCGTGGTGTGCGTTCGAGAATAAATATTTCCCTTATTTATTACTTATCCCATCCAAAAAGGCCTTGTGGAGTAAAATTAGAGTATAGTACGATGCCGAACAACGCATACCCGTACCCAGGTCGCGACAAACCAGACTATGATAAATAAAACTTGTAATTCTAACCCTACTATGCTAGTAAAGATCAGTCCTATTTTAAACTCTAAATAAACCCCACAATTAGATCACCAATACTTCCCTCCCCATCCCCAACAAAACCAACATTCGAACAGAAGGACGCAAATAGGGTAGGAAGTAAAAAGAAAAAGAGAAAGCAGGGAAAAAAGGAAAGGAAGGAAAAAAGGAAAGGAAGGAAAAAAGGAAAAAAAGTGCGATAAGAATACAAAATCGAAGGGGGATGGCTCTCAATACAGGAGGGGGGCTACTAAAAGCAAGCAATAACTCAATGAAAGGAATCAAGATTATTTCCAGAATTTGAACCACTTCTTCTTCTTGACATCATATCCTTCCTCGGCGATATTGGCGCTTCCGGCGATGGTTAGGAAGACTTGATCTATGATACAATTAGTATGAACAACGAAATGGGGAGGAGGAGGGAGGAGGAACACACCTAGCGTAGTCTGCGAAACAGAATAGTATTCCAATCCCAAAGCTTCCTTCGCCTCTTCCAGTGCCTTGAATATCCTATTGACGCCTGAGCCACCGCGCTGTGATGCTGCAGTGGGCGTAATATCGTCCCCGTCCTCATTCTCCCCGCGCCAAATTGGTACCGAGTAGCGAACCTGTCCATGAAAGCTCCGCTGCTCAACAACAGCACCACGGAACCTACCCTGGATCCAATCCTTCACGCTGTGCATTTCCGCCTCCGTACTTGCGGGCGCAGACTTAAGGACAAGATGGATGTAATACCCATCGCCCCAGCGCTTCCGGAGGTCGTCACTGGTGCCGACTGCTAGCATTTTCTTCGCGAGGATACCAGCACGTGAGGCGAGGGCGTCGGCTTCCTCCATAGAATGGGTCGTCAGGACAAGACTTCTACCTTTTTGAACGCTGGCAAGGGTCTTCCACATGGTGCGTTTTGCTGCTGCATCCATGCCTGAAGAGGGTTCGTCCAGGAGGAGGACTGTTGGATTTCCCATGAGAGCAATACCGAGGGAGAGCTTGCGTTTGTTACCGCCGGAGAGTTTCTCGCCCATGCGGGTTTGGAAAGCCTCGAGACCGACGGCACGGATGACCTGGGAAACGTTGTGCTCGACATCCTTGACGCCACGAACTTGGGCGTAGAAGCGGAGGTGCTCGACAACCGTCATACGGTCCATCGCGTCGAATTGCGGGCAGACACCGAGGTGAGATCTTGCTTCTGCGCGGCGTCTGGTAACGGGAATGTTTTCCACAAAGATTTCTCCACTATTAGGGGCCATGTCGCCACGGATCATGTTGATCGTCGTGGTTTTGCCAGCGCCGTTAGGTCCGAGAAGGGCAAAGACCTCGCCACGAGGAACTCCGAAGGTAACGTTCTCTACAGCGACCATCTTGCGGGAGAACGATTTGGTAATGTCAATTACACGAAGGCCATCGTTTGAGGAGCCCACTCTGGAGATTTCGGCATTGATATATTGCTTCTCGGCGCCAGCTGCTCCAACGTCATGCTCGCTGTCGGAATTGGCGGTGCTCGCTCTCTTCCATGGTAGCGCAAGGCGGAAGCGGCCGCTATCCCACCAGAGAAGAAGAAGGAAGTAACAGATCGACTGCACAATGAGATAAAGGATTGGACCTCCGTATAAAGTAAGCTCTCCAGGGTTCGTAGCAAATTCCTGGCCGCGACAAGAGACAGAGAAAAAATTCACTGCCACATATAGAGCACGAGCTAAGCTACCAATCGGCAGAGGCACTGAGAATGCGAAGTGAACGATATTGATCTGATCATCTATCTCCGAAGCAGGGGCATAAGTGAGAACCGACATGAAAGCGATGAAGTAGAGTAGGAACATCATAGCTAAGCTAAGGATTAGTCACAATTATTCCGGAATAAAGAGCTTGCATCATACCTTGACCGCCAGCAACGATCGCGAAAGCACTCAACTGGCTCTTCGCCATGAGAGAGACGTTATAAGCTAGCAAGATAGACGCGAGCCCATACAATACAAGTACAAGGAATAAATATCCAACATGGAACCAAATATCGTTCGTCGCTGCAACATAAATAATTGTGCAAACAACAGTACTGATGAGCACGGCGGCAAAGTCGAACGCGGTATAAGCAAGCCACAACGGGAGTGCCCTGACACCATTGGAGTAATGCAAGGCACGAACATTGCGGATTCGCTCGACGGTGGGGTAGAGTGTAAAGAACGCGGGGAAAGCAGACAAGCCAAGCCCCATATAAATGATAAACTGCAAAGTGAGGACCGTTCCATCAGGCCAAAAGTAGTCGAACTCGGAGTAGCGTGTGATAATCTTCTGGTCAAGAAGAAGGTTGTCGACCAGATTCTGAACGGTGAGTGCATTTATAACATTTCTATCGCCCCTGAAGGCAATTGTAGCGTTTGTTGAAGGATCTCCCCCTCCTACGTAGATTCCACCGGGGGTGACGTTATGATAGTTGAGTTTGATGTAAGTCTTGAAATCATCGAAAGAGTCGACAAAGTGTAGCGAGTCGGCCAAGTTTCGCATGAGTGTCTCGTTTTGCGTGCCGCCGCCAGTACCCACAGGTAGTAGAACGGAAGCCAGATTTCCCACAACTTGAGCTGAAAAGTTGGTCTGGGGTCCAAGTGTAACGTTGAATTTTTTTTTGAAGGCTAGTTGCTCTACTTTAGCGATATTGATTTGATCTGCATTGGAGCATGAAGCCTTATTGTAGTTCTTCAGGATGAGCATAGTGAAACCGGCAACGATAATGGGGATGGAGATGGCCGCGACGATAGGGAAATAATTTCTTTTAAAGATGACGAGACGCTTTCGGAACATGACCAAAGCCTGTTTGAATATCCCAAGCCTCTCTCCGGTATAGAGGCTTACATCCTCAGATTCCTTATCTACTGCCTCAGTGCTCGGCGATTGCCTGAGCTGCTGATCTTGAATATCTGCGGTCTCCTCGGCAACCTTGAGGAACACATCTTCGATGGTTGGTCCCGAGACATGGTACTCAGTGACTCCAAGCGCTTCGAGTCTATCAACCAACTTGCCGGCCGATGTAGAATCAGGAATATTGTAAACGGTTTGATCATAGAGTCGCTTGGCTGAAACGTCCAAGACTTCCGGGGAACCACGCGGAACGTGCACTCTGTAACCGCCGCCCATTTTGGCCTTCAATGCTACAGCAGATCCCTCACACTTGAGCGTGCCCTTGGACAAGATTGCGATATGGTCAGCTAGTAGGTCAGCCTCGTCCAGGAAGTGAGTTGTTAGAATGATAGTGCGTTCTCCTCTCGCGGAAAGGATGATATCCCAGATCTTACGTCGGCTAAGGGGGTCCAATCCGCTCGAAACTTCATCGATAGCACAGATATTGCTGCCGCCGGTGAACATGATTGCAAGTTGAAGTTTCCGCTTTTGCCCACCGGAAAGAGTTTTCGACTTGGCCTTTTTCTTTACCAATAGGTCGCAGTCACGGAGAAGCTGGCGGAGGGTTTCCTTGCTGTCTCCCTCACATTTGAGTTTGTTCCAGATCTTAACGTGCTCCTCAACTGTCAACTCATCCCAAAACACGTTCTTCTGTGGGCAGACTCCTATGCCGCCCGTTTTCCCCGTATTAATCCGGATTTCGCCTTCGTCGACGGCGGCTAGCCCGGCGATTGCCTCGAGGGTGGTCGTCTTTCCGGATCCATTGGCACCGAGAAGGACAAGGACCTGTCCCTGGCGGATATCGAGATCAAGCTTGTTCACAGCTGTGACAGTCTCTTTCTTCCCAGCCGCAAGCAAGTTGCCCAAAATGCTTGGCTTGTACCTCTTAGTGAAACCTCGAAGCTCGACGGCATTTTCAGGGGCGATCAGATCCGGGTTAGAACTCCTGTGTCCGGCCGATTCCGTCCCATAAAGCCATTTCTCAACGTAAGCAGCACCGAGAGCGAATACAATGATCTGAACAATGAGAAAAACAAACAAAACAATGGCCGGAATAGTCGAAGGTTGGTCAGGTGGTGACTTGGTGAGCGAAGCAGCTTGGCCTTTCTTCTCGAAGCGACCGAAGATGACAGCCATCAAGACAAAGTTGGATGAAGGGCAGATCAAACTGAGAATAGCGACGGCACCAGAGGAAGATTTATAGCATACTTGGGCGACAACGCCGATAACAATGCTAACCAAGGTCGTGGATATTCCCGAGAGTTGAGTTTTCTTAAAGAAGGAGGACGCAAAGATCGAGAACGAGGCACAGGAAAGCCCAGTTAGGATGTACCAGATTAAAATTATCCCAGTGTTCGTAGTAGCGAAGACTCCTCGAGCTATCGTAAGACCCATAATGATCCATCCTCCAAGGTATACCCAAGAGAATGAGAGAAAGTAAGACAGGATCCTCGCAGATTTAGAGACCCCCATGGACTCGAGAAGGGTGGATATTCCACGTTCGCGCTCCAAAGCTTGGAAACCAGTTTCATGGTAGATTATACCCACATGGCCAAGGAAGACTGCAATACCAATATATTGCGTTACAGCGGTCATGTAGCTACACCACAAAATTAGAACTGTAACACCACAGGCCTCGATAACATCTTACTTTCTACGAATCTTGTCTTGACGCTCCTTTTCTGACAAGGAGGTATAAATGTATTCATCAACCACAACATCCCCACTTCCTTGACGAGCCTGGTTGGCAATAGTCTTATCGATAGCAAACTGCAAGGGCATCAAGAACCTAACCCAAAGTCAGCCCCTGAAAAAAATAAAAAAATAAAGGTAATTCGCCAGTGGAAGGCAAGCAGCAATCATACGTCTCAGCGTCGTGGTTGTGATTCTTAACATTGACCCTGTTGCCACTCAAAGAACTGTCACCCCTAAGTGTGTAATTCCAAACACCATTATCTGTGCTAGCAGGACTATCGTCGAAAACCGCAGCGGAAAAGCAAGGCGAGCTCCCCCTTAAAGTCTGCTTGCACTCAATCTGCAAATCCTCCTTCTTCTCCAATACAACCACCTGTATGCCTGCCGCTATCAACGGATTCGAAATTCTATCAATCAAGTCCCTAACATCCGATCCGAGATTATTGTGAACAAAAGCCAATTTTTTTTGGTCCGGGTGTGCGAGCAACTCTCCCTGCAAGTCCTTGACATGTGCTGGTGTGCCGATACCATAGTTTGACGGTGGAACAAGCAGGTTCCTCGCAAACGAGATGAAACCAATGAAGATGACGGGTAATAGAGTAGCGCGAAAGATTGTGGAAAGTGGGTGTCGTAGAAATATTATGCGGAAATTCTTCCTCCACAACGTCCAGGTCTGGCGACCCAAATTCCCCATTGTAAGGAACAATGCTCTGTCAAAAGAAAGTGATAATCGGTGATGTGGCCCAAAAGGATTAACTACGATATGTTGGATTACTGGTAGTTGGGGATCGGTGCTTTAAAGTAGTAGTCAGATGTTGGTGGGTGGGGGTGGGATGGGTCAGAGAGGGAAGGGTGAGGAGCTGTGACACGAGGGTGGTAAGGTGGGAGGGCCAAGAGGTAAGTTAGTTGATTGTGCACTTGACATGTATGCTCGTATGAATAGATCCTCCCCAGCCCCAACTAGATAACAGCACTTAAGTACTGTGCATGGGCACTCGGCAAGGCGCAGGGGTGGTAGGGCTAGCAGTACTTGAATGGCAAAGTTTAAAACTGACTGGGCACTCACTGGAACGCCTCGCTCGTACTATGTGGTAATGTATGATATGGTAACGGGGGGGAAGGGCGCAGAGTGAAACAGCGGAAAACGGTAAAAATGAACGTCAACAAGGTGTGGCTCGAGCGGAGAAGTTCAATCTTCTCTCGGAAGGGTTCCGCGGTTGAGGCAGTAAAAGGGAATTGCACTGGTGTAGAATACTAGCACAATATAGTACCGACTGATATCGGAGTGCCGTAGAAGATTGGCTGTTTGGGGGACCGAATTGGATGTTGGGCCAGCTGTGCTTTCCGGGCTGCCGCCTTGCGAAATGCCGATCCAGTACTCGTAGGTGTAACAAGTGACGAAATCGTGCTGCAGACAATCGATCCCCCCCTGCCTTTCCCTCTTCCTCGTGTGCCTCTTGTAGACTTCTCGCCGATTGACTGTACAGTAATATGTGTGTGGTGAGGCGAGTTGCAATGACCGCCCGCTCTCTTGAGAGGAGGTTTGAAGGAGAAGAGCAAATAACATACAGGAGTTTCAGGGCAGGCCTTATTGTTGTGCCATGCACCCAAATTGACTAGTATCCAGGCTCGAAGTCTGCAAGGAATAGCGAATGACATGAGCAAGGGTAGCTTTTTTGTCGCAACGGCTTTCTTGAAAGTGATATTTTCCCATCGTATCTCCCTCCCTGCTCCTTTCTTCTCCTTTCTTTTCTCGACTCTTTTGTGGTTGTGGTTGCCATGCAATAAATCTACCGCAGGATGCCGGTGTGCGGGATGTCCGGTTCGCTTGGAGCAAGAGGCGGCAAGATGGAGCCATACCGTACCTCTACTGCACCGTAGAAATCAACGTCGTTGAATGTCTCAGACACAATCGAGAGTAACAGATTGCCCAGGGAACGCCATAATTGAATGGCTAAACTTTTTCCCCGACACATTTGTTCTTGCACAACGATCCCTCTCTCCAGTCTTAACTGTACCCACATGAAAGTGGGCCTGACCTGAACAGGGGTGTTTGGTGGGCAAAAGAGGAAATGGTCAAGGTTAGGGTTGGAAAAATTACTTGTATCATAATTGATCCCTGGAACAGTTTCGTCGCCAGGAAGGTGGAGACTCCAGCTTAGGTGACACCATGCACAGAGAACCCAGCGAATTATGTTGACTCGCAACCGAGGATGTTGGTGCCCGTACCACAAAGTTCTCAAGCAGTTCTGTGTGACTTAGCCGGGGGGCTGTGTACCCTACTCTAAGTGGTTATATCGGTAGCTTCAAGCACCATTAAAAAGCCCATTTAAGCAACCAGGACTCTCAACATCTGGCACAGAACCATTTGAGTGGGTAAAAATATACACATAGGGAAGCACCGACCTGGCGATACGAATACTGCCCCATTGGTGACGCGTCCATGCCCTCTCTATCTTGTCTGAGATCATGAATCTCACCAAAGGGCCAAAGTCTCTCATTTTGCTCAAGGCATTCTGATCCGTTGTAATTTCTCTTGGCGCCCGTCTAGTTAGCCTCAAGAGCCTCATTGTGTCGGTACCGGTCTCATATGATAACGATCGAGGCTAAATTAGCGTTAACCTTCCACCACATTATATCAGCACATGCTCGCTTAATCGGATCCTGCTCCGTTCGAGTTTTCTTGGATTAAACCATGACTTCTCCAATATGCTATATCTTGCCATAGTGTGGAGAATGGTCGTGTTGAATAATTTATTGCTTAGGTATCTAGAATACCGGTACCGGGACTGTGTACCGGTGGGGTACTATCTTACCGTAGAGCTGGAGTATCTCTACTGGGACTGAGAAATGTTATGCCTTGGACTGTGTGAGACAGCGTCATAAAATCCGTCGCCATGTGCGCCAAACCAAAAGTAGCTATCACATAGCTATTGTTGGTAGTAGAATTGCTCTTTTTAGGCTACAACCGACTCGGCACCTCGAGCCGCTAAATTCTTACCAAATCACAAAATCCACTCATCCATTCCACATCCGGCTTAGCCTGCATGGTAATGAATTTTACCGTTTCCCACCTCAGAAGAGGATCGAGAGCGGAAAGAGAGCTTTCAAGGGCGGGAGTCCCTCCGAACGTTGAAAGCAGACCCGGGAGATCATTCGCCCGCCCCACACTTGTCTCAGCCAATCCGGGATAGGCTCCAGCTGCTGCTGCTGTACCCGGCGAAACCGGCACTCCAACCCTTCATTGGTGAAACTTTAAATCAAGCACTTCTTGGCAATATTCAGCTGGTACTATTTTGGGCCCTTTCATCCCGACCAGGCATCTACAACTGCTAAACCGCTCCGTCACCATAACCTAACAGGGCCATGAACCAAAGTCCCCCGCAGCGGCCCTGTCGAGGCGGGGCAGAGTATATATAGTCAAGCCTAGTCATCGTTTCGTTTTTTCACTTTTTTCACTTCAGAATCTTCGCTGCCAGGGCATCGATTTCCCTGCGTGTGCTGCGCACAATATTTTTGGACATCCCTTCTCTGGCTCCGTGGTCCAGCTGTTTGCGCAGAGCGAAATGACTCGAAGTGCAGAGTTCTTGCGGTATACCGCAAGGGGCATCCAATCACCCATCAATAGATACGTGTCAGCATTTCTAGTATAATCGGTGGCTAGGCAATGTAGAAGAAGCGAGGCATCCAACAGTTGCGTGATAGTCGCCGCCTACGGGGATCAACGACTCCAGTCCAATAAGGCTGTCCCGAGAGTGAATTAAGCCCGAGAACACGCGCCCAATGCCATACCGGGTAGTCCCATGTTACGGGGCTGTGTTCGTGTCTCGGTGCAGCTCCCGCAGCCACGAGTGAGAGGCCGTGACGTCTACTGCGAGTGATTTTCAGTGCGAGACTCCACCCCATGGCTTGAAGGAGCCTCGGGGAATTGGCGCCGGAAAGTATTTGGTGCAATCAAAATTCGCCTCCCGGGATGCTACTTCCGTGGGGTGTGTCGGGCATCTTTGAGGATAGTATCTGCTCTGTGGGGGTAAGAATGTGATAACAATCATGGGTTTAGCGCTTTACGAGGGGCGGAACGTGAGACGAAGAACTATACGATGTAAGTTTAAATAACCAGCTGGAGCATGGGATCATGTGTCCAAAGGGTTCATCATTTCTCCTTGATTCAACCCGTTCTTTCTCTCCACGAAGCATGCATGCTAAGATGCCGGAAAGGGATGAAAGAGATAAACAACCAGGTGCCACGAATAACCACCTGTCGATACTTAAAGTGTAGAACCTATGGATCTCAAGGTGCTGGCTAGTGTCAATTTGACCACATGTATCCTGCTGTTGGTTCGATCTGCTAGGCAAATATCATACTGCATCATGATAGAAACTCCCCTGCCCCAACAAGCGAATTACAGACCAAATTAATACGAGCCCCCCTGAGAATACGATGGGTGAGTCTGCCTTGATATTGAACTAGACTGACCACCACATACACATATCACAAACAGCTCGCATAGAAATATCTCTCTAATAGTTAGCCCAGCGCTGCTAGGGGGTGTATTGGAATAAAATTGTTGGAGTAAGCAAGGAAACTCCCGTCTCCCATAGAGGTTATTATATCGCCAATGACGGAGGAAAGTTTCCCCTCCTCTAGGAAGAAGGCTTTCGTCACGGTTATTTCCGTAAACCCTCCCACTCCCGGATTTACACCCCCCCCGATCGGGTGTGCGTGTGGGTGCCCATACAGAAGAATATTGCAAGCTAGATGTGCTCGGTGGCCGGAACTCGCCATGCTTGAAGCTCTAAATGGTTCATGGGATGAGAAGTGTGATCGTTAGGGGTCCCCGAGGGAAAAAATTTGATTCCCGTTCTCTTTCAATCCTCCCTTTGATGCCATCATTCTTCGGGCAGCCTCCATTGTTGTGCTTTCCTTAGCAGCCTTCTTTCCCCTTGAGCATGCTCCCCCGGAAGTGCTCACCTTCAGAATGGAAGTCTCGTGAGAAAGGGAGTAACCTTTAACATACTAGATTATTATGTTGTGTCCCTACTTTACAGGCAACCTCCCTTCTTGTTCCCCGTCCTTATACCTCCACTTGTGAGCATCCACTCACCAACTGATCTGCCCTCGGAAGCTAAGTATTTTTCCGCAACTCTGCATCTTTAGTTCGATTACATTCGTCCACTTATACGGCACTCGCCCTTGCTAGCTTCCCGGCTCGGGAGAGCTCTCATCAGTTCCGCTTCACGATACTCTAGAAAAACTTACTACAGGCACAGATCTCACAGAGGCTCTGCTAGGGGGGGCTCTCGGTGTAAGAGAGGGTTCGGGGCAGCATTAGGCTTCATCTTGATGAGAGCTTTCTCCCATCTAACTGGGCTTCAGAAAACTGAACTTTAGGAACTAGACCCGTCATCATACCAAGCTTCTTCCTCTATCGGGACCTCTTATTCCCAGCCCGCTTTACCCTCACCCATTCACAAGGGGAAACAATCTTACCTGGCAGGGGACTCTATGAGGATCTCCTTAGTGGTGGCGCCTAATTTCAATTTTTCATATTGTCATATGAGTCAGAAAGACTCTAAGACTGGGGTTTCAAAATGGAGTCTAGACTCCCGCATATAACTGTATACGATGCTAAGGACTGATACAGCGTATCTGCATTACAGGCCATCGAACAAAAATCTGGCGTCCTCTACCGGTTTTGATACGACTATTCCTACCGCGACCGAGAAACATGGCAACGGGTGGGTTCGATCTGGGGGGTTTGGAGGGAAAAGGCACATATACTATGTACCTCAGATGCCTCCAAGCAGAAGGTGGAAGAGAATCATGTCGCGGCTTCTGTCTACTCTTGGCAGCTTGGGTAGAGTTTTATACTAAGCCCTGATAACCTCATGGAGGCGAGTAATACCCTGTGATTCTTCGTGCGCCTTGCAGAAGATATGATTTATAAGTAGTCCTTGGGTCCTTCCTGAACGATAGTGCCTTTTCCTCAATTCAATGATAGAATAATTGGCTATTTTCCGCGTGTGGGGTGGCCACGTTTTATGCAGTATCGTTCCTACTGTACTCGTGCATCAGACAAACTGAACTGAAAGGTCCAAATTAAATTTCTTCCCTAGCCGCGGGCGTACAATATCCCGGTAAATAATCCCTAGATCTAAAGAGGCTCTGGGTGACTATCCGACCTTTTAAGCTTTGGTTTGGGTTTCACTTAAGTATTTAGTTGAACCCACCACAGCCCCCATCTTCACCAGATATCACTCTTAATCTCCTTCGGATATTGTCACTCAGCCTACCACAAATTGTGCCGAAGGAATGTCTATACGTCTTGGTATGCCGTCTGCAAGGGAGTTTTCATGTATTCAAGGAACAAGTTTAACCCTCTAGGAAGAAAAGCATGTCGCTCCTACCGCTCGTGCCCGTATGCTTTTGTCTTCTGCTTTGCTTGATTTAAGTATCCTTGTTCCTTTTTAACCCACCTAGGTGCTCTTGGATTACTTATGAGGGTCTGGGGATTACTGAAGCATCCGGTTATAGATAGCCTTTTACGCCCTCTGCCGTTAGGAATGGGGTAATGGTGTTGGACTTATTTCTCTTATACCGGTCACCATTTTGAATCATAAATACCCGGTGGCTGGTTTAATTTGTACTATTAGGCGGTGCCCTTTTGTATGGGGCACTGGGCTTATAGACCCATTCTCCCTATAGTTGTTGGTTGTTCAAGGTGATTGTCGAGTATCCGTTTCTGCTGAGTTCATGCTAATACTGGACGTTTTTATGCATTTTGTGCATTGGTCATGTCCCTTGGAGTTTCGTTTTGTTTCCGGACATGTTAGCAGTTTAGGAGATATACGCGGGTGGGCAAGAGCCTCAATGATTAGACACCTTTATAACAAAAGTCATCATTTTCAAGGGATTTTAGCTAGGCCCCTATACTGAACCTATTGAGATAACTTTCTAAAACGCTCCGTTTAGCTATATACGCATGCAGAGATTATCTCCCAACCATCTACAGAATCTCCTGAAATTTCACCGTTGTGTTGCAGCTCATTAAAGAATGGGACCAGATTGTGAGGGGTTGCTTGGGCAATTTTCTTGGGAAGCTGGCGATAATGATTTTACAAGTTTGTGGAAACTTCGACTGGTAGTGGATATACTTCAAATTAATCATGAGATACTACCTATGATAGGTAAAATAACTTTAAATCAGGGATTATTTTGGGAAAAGGGGATGTGAGGGTTTTGTCCATTTTTGGTGTGAAGGGAAGCGACTACTAGGACTTTTGCCCCTCTGTGTGTATCTCCTGGTCTGTCCTTAGCTACGGTAGCATCTCTATCGATTGTCTAGCTCATTATTTCTTCATGTTCAGTCGTGCTTGGCCTACAATTCATGGTGAGTTCCGGCGTCACGTGGTTACGCTCTAGCCCAACGCGTGCGACAGCTGCTCAAAAATACCAAGGCGGAGGTGGAACTCAGACCAGTCCAAACCCGGCTAGAACTCCGTTTGGGTGATGAGGCTGACGATCGTGGAAGATGATTGGGGGCCACTTTCAAATGCAGCCTTCAGTTCTCCAACATTTGGCGATCATGAATTTCAGCCGTAGTGGCCTGCTTTGATAGAGTCCACCAGTCAGCTACCATATCCCAGCCGAACTCAATTCTATCTCCACTACTTATAGTACCCCTACACCGACAGCGGAAGCATCTATCCAGCCTTTGACTACTAGTATATACCTATAGCTCGTTCCCCCTTAACCTTCTACATTAGCCTCAACAGACATCGACATGCGCCCTGCGAATTTCCTCCTCCCGGCTCTTCCGCTCGCTTCACTTACCTCTGCGTGGGGTATGCTCGGTCACAGGACAGTAGCCCTACTGTCGACCCGTTATCTACTTCCCGAGACCGCGACATGGGTTCGTCAACTCCTGGGTTCGGAGAGTATTGCTGCCGCCTCCACTTGGGCGGATGGATTCGCCCATTCTAGGGACGGCAAGTACTCAGCACCATGGCACTGGATCGACGCGAAGGATAAGCCACCGCACACCTGCGAAGTCAACTACTCAAGGGATTGCAAGAAGGACCAAGGCTGTATTGTCTCCGCTCTTGTTAATATGGTACCACTCCTCTCTCTCCTCTTATTCTACTCACTCCTCGAGGGTGAATAGTGAACTAACGCAGAGATGGAACGATAGACCGGTAGAGTCGCAGATGGAGGACTGTCCCAGAAGGAACGCGCTATGGCGCTGAAATTTATTATCCACTTCATCGGCGACATCCACCAGCCCCTCCACACCGAAGACCTCCTTCGCGGCGGCAACGGAATCCACGTGACTTTCGATGGTAGGAGAGAGAACCTCCACAGCGTCTGGGACTCCGCCATCCCCGAGAAGCACATAGGGGGAAACGAGATCCGGGACGCTGCAACATGGTCGAATAACCTACACACGGAGATCGAAACAGGCAAGTTCAAGGATCCTTCTATCAAACAGGCTTGGAGCGCATGTATCGATCCGACAACACCGCAGAAGTGCGCCCTTGTGTGGGCCAATGGGAGCAACAAATGGATGTGCGATTACGTCTTACCAGCGGATTATCCTAGAGGGTTTGAAGGGAGTGAGCTGGGCGGAGAGTATTACGATGGCGCGGTGGCAATTGTGGACGAGTTGGTTGCACAAGCGGGGTGGAGGCTTGCGGGATATCTGAACATGATTGTTGCAGGAGAGACTGGGCTTTCGACTGGGGCACAGTCGGATGGTTTTTGGGATCAGAATGGCTTGGGCCATGGGCGGGAGAGACCTGAACGGGGGGGGAGACCTGAACGAGGGGAGAGGCCCGAACGGGGGGAGAGACCTGAACAGGGGGATAGGGAGCCCAGAGCTCCTCGGGGGCCAAAGAAATTGATGGGACAAATTGGGGGATGGTGGGGCAACTTGAGAGCCGGGGAGCTTTGAGTGTTGTTTGGTTATGATGTATTTCCTTGGTTTATGTTCTGGGTATCAATTGTTGTATTTTGAGATTCCGATTTAGTCTTTGGGGGACTTGTTTCGAGTTGGTTTTGGCACTCTATCGAAAGATCTTGGTTATTGGTTTTGGGCGATCATCCAACCTAACTTTTGCGCTTGTAAGCTAGGGCTGAAAGGGCAATTAAGTATGCCAACCCCACCAAACAGCACTTAGGTATATGCTATGCGAATAAGCAATCACTTAAGCGGGGCTAGTAACATCTAGTTCAGCTGAAATAGCCGCACACCCGGTACATCGTGCTGTAACTATAACCGTATTCTCACCCAATAGCTCAGCCGCGTTGGTAGTGGACTGTTGGAGTGGTACAGTATAACCTACTTCATCAGATTCTCAACATTGACAATCCCACAAACGACCCCCTCACAGAGTATCACTTCCCCCCGGATTTTCGCAAACACTGAACCCGGGGATAATCGCCTTTAATGCTTTTCTCCGTATTTTTCGGCCCTCTCAACCAAAATGTTTCCCCCGCCGCAGATCCCTCTAACTGTTTATAGGTGACTTTCTCCCACGCCTTCCTGTGCGTCGCGTTAAGGTTCGCCCTGAGAACTGCATCAGCACGGACATTGCCGCTGCCCGAGCACCATCTCGGTTAGCTTAGAAAGGCAAAGATAGGAGGAGAAGGAGGTGTATGGGGGTTTGTATGCATTGTAAGCTTGCCCATCGCCTAAGGCGCATGGGTACCAATAACAGTGTGCTTTAAGCCCACGGGGGTAAGCCGCTACCCCCAGTGAGGGGGGGGGGGAGTTCAGAAATTTGGAGGAGGAGAGCGCAGATATGATGACATGTTTTTTTATAACTCAATTAGTTCCTCATTGGGGGTTTATAAACCGAAGAGCGAGGAAGGGGGGTGTTGAACTTCCCCGTCTCACTACCTGCAATAGGTTGATATGGGTCAAGTTCTAGATCATGATAAATCATTCGTGTAGAAATCGCCTGACATATTGAGCAATCCAGAACGGGGCTTACCTCCCGGAAGCCTACTCGTATAAAATTCCAGTTATTTATTATCCATTGGTAAGGCCTAACTCACCATCCCGACGTAGGTATGATACACTACTTCGCAAAATCTATCCTGACGATAGGCCCTGATGGGAGTCCGGGCTTTTCCTGGGGAGGCTGAAAGACTTAATTATTCGCCCCCCCCCCACTAACCAACCATGGTTGACACTTCCTGCAGATCTTGCCCTTTTTTTCTCCCCCCACGTGCGCGGGGGAATGGTATCCCCGAGCTCACCTTGTCACAAAAATCTCTTTTCGTGGTAATGGTCAGTTTTCTGTAATGGTTGGCCGATGGGCTGAGATGGTTCCTGCATGAGAGCGAATAGAACGAACAAGGTTGGGAGAACGGATTGGTTGGTGGGGTTTCTATTATTGTGGGAGGCAGCCCTGACCCTCATATTAGCGGGAGAGCGCGGAAAGGTGTTGAAAATCTGGGCTGCGGAGGTAATGATTTACGGTGAGGATTTTACGCAGTGGACTGAAACCGCTTAAGTGGAGATGAAGATCATGATTGATTGTGATAATTTGATGAAAGGAAAGGCGTGAGGGAAGTTGTGTACAGGAAGGAAGGCTTGAAGGGAGGAAAGATTGGAAGGAAAGAAAAACAAGGGGGGTGAAGACATTTTCAGAGCTTGCGCGTCCTTTGACTACTAGTAGTGCGTACGTATACCTCAGCGGCCACACAGTGCGGCCATTAAACTGCCATTGTTGGAAATGATCTGTAACGGGCCGGGTACTTTGAGGGGTGGGCAGAATGAAGTGTTTGCAAACTGTTTGATGGGCACAGATAGTGTGGGAAGAACTTTACTGAGCATGAGAACAAGAGAGAAATTGAAGGTCAAAGTGAGAGTTGTGTTAAGAGCGGATTCGTTGGCTTTCACTCACTGTGTAGAAAGAACTCGCTGAGTGGAGAGAAGAGAAGCGAAACAAAACAGAGCCCAAAGAAGAAAAGCGGGCCCCATAACCGAAGACAGCCAAGTCAACCATATGGCTAAGCTTCGGCGAACAACCCCTGATATCCAACACCAATTTCCAACAAAAGGAAAAGGTTGGGAGACGAGTGATGGAAGGTGATGGAAGGTGATGGAAGACTGGGTAAAGGGTGTCGAGATGGGGGAACATATATAGCGGGGGGAGGTGTATGTTGTTCCGAGGCGCTGTAGGCGTTTGACAACTAAGTTACGGCTTGAGGGGGACTTGGAATTGACTTGGTTTAAAAAAAATATGATGCCTTACTGAGCTTTCCTTTCAATGATTCGAGGGGTTTGTATTGTAATTCTGGAGTATTCAGCGCTGGTGGTGTGGTCGGCGGCTGGACTCATGTGTTCCGGAATTCAAATCTAATCAAGAGAAACAATAAAATTGTTGTAGGAAAATAAATGAGTAGACAGTGCAATATTGCCGGAGCATGTGTATATCCTATAGACCTCAGGTTTTTTATCTACTGTAGTTATCCCCCAATCGCAGGTTACCTATCTAATGTTCACGTGATATAAGAGGGATTAATTTCTTGGTGTTTTCTGTGACGCGGGCTCCTATTGAAAAAGACAGGATTACTGGCCCAGAGGCTTGGGATCGGATATGTCGTGTACTAGTATTGTACCATGTAGCCATAATTTACTAGACGACGTTAATCGTTTACAATCGGGTAAAGTACGATGTTATTTAAACACTAATAGGAGCCAGGGCTCGACCTGCTGATGTATGTCATGTAATTTGCAGTATCATAGCATATAATGTTAGTATCTCAACTTTTAATTTTGGGACTCAACTTAGTTAACTGGTATCCATGCTCACAGCCCTTTTCCCCCTTCGGCAGGCATCCTGGGCGTGACACTAAGTTAACTTCTAGAGCGGGTTCTTGACTCGGTCCCCGTTCTTAAGGGTCCCCTTCTGTCGGGCTCCCGATAGATATCGAAATGCTCCTGCAACGATTTTCCAGTGGCGGGGGCCTACTAAGCTGGCGAGGAAGGGTGGGTAGGAGTGGGGAGATTGGGCGGCGAATGTAGTGGGAGCGGCGGGCTTGATGGCTTTGGTACAGTATTAATAAGGAGGAAGGTTTATCTTGCGATCCGGTAAATAGGTGAGTGGCTAAGGATTGATGGTAGGGAGAAGGTGAAAAAGGTGAGGGGAGGGGAGGCGGAAGACTAAACTCTATAAATCGCTCACCATGGGCTCTCCTCAGTTGGTTCCCGCTGTGTCCCTACTCTCATGTGAATAGGATGTGTCAATACCTAACTTATGTCCCTATCTATGAAGCTTCCATCTACCCCACCTATAATACAACATGGTTGTCTAAGTTGTGCGATAATGCAAGTATATACTAAGCCAATGATGGCCAGACGCGGGGTAACTTAACTTGGTAGACATGGAGAACAAAGGATAAACCAAAATCGTGTGTATATAGAGAGAAGGAGGTATGGCGAAGCACTAACGGTCTACGGATATATACGAAATTGGTTAGACAAAACCCAAACTATAGGACAAGGAGTGTGGGGGATGAGGTGATTGGAGGGCAATGAGATATCGTAAAAACTTGAATAATTGAACCGTGTGCTATGAAGTCCAGAATTTCCTTCTCTGGAACGGGGGAAAAAAACACAGCAAAAACACAGCCCCTTTCCCCCTTCCGAGACAGAAAAAAAAACAAAAGTTTCTTGACCTTACTGAGAGAGGAAAGTCCAACGACATAGCACACGGTTCAATTATTCAAGTTTCTACGATAGTAAGAAATTCTAGGTGAATGATCTGAGCTGGGGGGTTGGCACTGCTCTGGCACCTCAACCTGCGCGTAGAGAATTGATTGTAGCGGGCTCAGAACAATGCTTCTTCAAGTTTCTTCCATCGTTGTGAGGGGTATGTCAAGGAGGTGGGGGGAGAAGAGTCGGGTTTTATTATTGGATATTAGAGCCAGTAGGTCCTTTTGGAAGGGGGTTCGAATAACTCGGAGGGCTAAGGGGAGAAGAGCTGTGTTGGTTGAAAAGCTGCTGCGTATCTGAGAATAGAACTCGTCTGGTCCGGCAGCAACATTGTAATTCTATCACTCCCATTCCGCACAGCCCACGAGAGCGGTGTTTGGCCGTATTTCTTAGCCGTATAGGGACTGACATCGTTCCGTTCCGGCAAGGCCCTCACGAGGACCTTATGTCCATTCTGTGCAGCCCACGAGAGTGGCTTTTGGCCATATTTGTCAGCTGTGTCGGGATTGGCGTCGTTCCGCCCCAGCAGTATCCTCACAGCTCCCTCCTATCCATTCCGCGCTGCCCGTGAGAGTGGTATTTGGCCATATCTGTGAGCTGTGTTAGGGGTGACGTCGCTTCGCCCAAGCAGGATCCTCACTACCCCCTTATGCCCGTTCTCAGTAGCCCGCGAGAGTGGTGTTTGGCCATATTTGTTAGTTGTGTTGGGGGCTGACGTCGTTCCATTCTAGTAATATCTGATGAAGCCTAATGGAAAGCACAAAAGATGAAGCGAATGAAGGTGCGATCACAACAGACTCTAAGCGGAGCGGTCAAGCATGAAGGAGCGGTGGACTAGATGGCTGGTCGCTCCCTAGCTAAGGACAAGCCAGGAGATATATCTCTCCAACTAACTAATAAAAAAACACTCCCGAAACTCAATGCGCTCTAAAGGAACACAAAATCTGATCCCTAATGAACACAAACAATCTAGATCCATCCTGATATCCCATGATCCTCCGTGATCCTTAGACCTATGCCCTACTAGTGTGCCAATTCCCATATACCTAACCACTAGAAATCTAAAAAGCCGCATGCCCTATCTCTTAGGCTGGCGAAACGGTGGAAAATTTATGCTATCATACCTCTCTGAGTGTCTGGGACATAGGTTAATAAGCGACTTTTGTTAATTATTACAAATTCGCAGGTGCGCGGGCACTACTCGAGTAGAGATTGTATCTACTCTACTCGAGTACGCACACCATCACTAAGGAATACTAGGAGAATATCTTGGGAATCTCTGTCTCAGAGGCTGAGAAGGGTGGCATAAAATTTTCCACCCTTTCGCCAGCCCAAGAGATAACTGTATCTCTCCTCGCCGCATGTCCGCATAATATGAGACATGCATATCCGCACAACAGTCTGAACCGCATGCCCTGTCACTTACTCGGGTAATCCGTCGGGTGCTGCGCGAGCAAACCTTCAGGATACCAGACGCTTGGCGGTCAACCCTTTCAGATATGGTGCAAAGCATCTACAGCGTGTATCATATGATACCAAGAAATTTACCATCGAAGAAGTGAAACCTTTGCATGGAACCATGATTCCCTTGGGCCACCATAGAATAGTGAAGAGGAATTAAAAAATAAAGTGAAAAAGGATGACTAGATGCAGTCAATGTTGCATATTTATTTTTCCTCCCTCAGAATGGCTTCCTGTGTGCTGGTCTACCGGTACTCTCTTGAGAGTGGTACCGTATTAGCTTGAACAGTGTGCTATGTAGTCAGGAATTCCCTACATTGGAGGAACGGAAAACAGAGCAAAAAATGGGGTGAAAAAATCAAAAAATCCCAGACTTACCAGATGGGGAAACTCCAACAAAAGCACACCGTTCCCTTACCTAAGTTATGACGGTATGTTCAGAGGGGTTTTTTATGCCAGGAATCCCTAGAGAATTACTGAAAAATTGTAGGGAAATTCTACAAAAAAACACTAGCAGGGTTAAGGTAATTTCCTTATTTCTGTAACTTTTTCAATTTCCTTGCATTGTTTTGAGAGATAAAAAGATATGCTAAGGTGTATAAATATTTTGTTCCTGGCAATGTGGGTTCCCCTGTCATGGTTTCGCTTTTTCGATGGGGGGAAAAACCTATTCAATACCAGCGAAACTCGGACCCTCCCTACAGAATAACATCCAAGTTTTTTATCCCGGCAAAAACGCAACGTCTCACCCACAGCTTAAAAATTAAAACAAAATATCTTCTGTTTAGGAAAATGCCTGGGCAGGCATCCTTGCAAGCTGTGTTAATGATGCCTATTATTATGGGTTGCTTGGTAGTATAAGAAATGAGTTTTTTAGATAAATTTCATTTCTCTACCAGCTGGCTTCCGAAGCAAAAAAAAATACCAATAAATACCCCTAGGTCTCGCTTATTTTTAAATAAGTATTTAATTGTTTAGGAATTTTTGTGATGGTGTTTTCTCGCCTAAAAGTTGAAATATTATTTTCTTGGCTGTGGGTGAAAGGTTGCGTTTTCGCTGGGATAAAAAAACTTTGAGGGTATTCTGTAGGGGGTCCGAGATTCGCTGGTGCAGTATTGAATAGGTTTTCTCGGCACGCTGTCGCTGTTTCTACCGAAGTTTTTACTTCTTCGAGGGAAAGAGTTTCCTGTTGAGGTTTACTCTCATTCCCCTATTGAGCCACACAATTACTTGACTGCTCTAGCGCCATTTCTAGTTAAAGCGGATCTTCACTACCGTACCCCCTCATGCCCCTTCCGGAAGCCCAGGCAACTGCTATAAATAGAGGGTTTGCGCATGGACCTAGGTGGTGGATAATAGGAAATGGGCTTAGGGCTAAGAATGAGTTTGCGCCACAGGTGTAGGTAGCTTGGTAGCTGGAAGATGGGGATTGAGTAGGCTAATATCGTATTGCCCTCAAATTTGCTCCCCGCTCAAATTAGGATTCCCATATAATCGTGCCAAGGGTGCGGCGAGCGGCCACAGCCCCCGCATGTTCGCCGGCTCACAACCGGCACTCTAAAGAGTGCCTGGTAGCTCAACGTTACTGGATAGCTCAACATTACTTTGTGGGTTAATAGCAACATGGTGACTAAGCTTTACTTGAGGCTCAATAGCGTGAAAACTGGAGTGATCGAGTTGTGTGCTATGTCGTTGAGAATTCCTTACTTTAGAAAAGGGGTGAAAACACAGCAGAAGAGCGGCTCAGCCCCTCTGAGAGACATAAAGAAACAAAAAAACATCAGACCTTACCAGATGGGGCAACTCTGACTACATAGTACATGACTCGATTATTCCAGTTTTTACGGCAGGGTGTTAGTAATTTACTAAATATTGATATTATAAGCCTTCTGCGCATCTTGGGCCTCGGGGCCATGCTGAGTCATACTGTTACTATGGCAACCAACACATTTACCTTAAACTGTCACAATATTGTTATATAGCAACCCACAAAGTAATGTTGAGCCATCCAGTGACGTTTAGCTGTTAGGTAAGGTACCGTACAGGGGGTTGTGGGAAAGTGTGTTGAACTCTTGGCAGAGTTTAGTATGTCCTTTGCTGCCAAGAGTTCGACAGACTTTTTTTTTTTTATTTTTTAAAAAAACTTTTTCCATTTCGCGGCCTATTGTAACAATCCTATTGTTAGGTCGTTATGCAACAGGCAACGATAGGGGTTTCCTATAGTGAGCAAGTCTTCTTCTTCGTAATAAGGCGTAGGGGAATACTATCTCTTCAGATAGTACGGAACTGGCT
>Ga0307509_10002113_pt1 | contig 32739 bp, 28 predicted proteins | sample 10_EM_MG_FD_202245 | JGI IMG/M metagenome (GOLD analysis project Ga0307509, IMG submission 202245) | Populus trichocarpa ectomycorrhiza microbial communities from riparian zone in the Pacific Northwest, United States - 10_EM | ecosystem: Host-associated > Plants > Roots > Unclassified | place...
TAGGCTTTCGTAGGCCGATCGAATTCGGCCTATATGGGCCTAGGCTGTCTTCCGGAGCGGCCTGCCTTAGCCCGGCCTACGGCCTATAGGCCGGCCTACCATCGGCCTGGCCCGTTGGGAACACTGTCAGTACATATTATAGCCTTCGTAATTGAGTTCAAAATCTCTCTTTATTAATATTGTCTGATATGGGAGTTAGCAGTAGGTATTAGTGGCTGGTGAGCCGGTGGGATGGTGACTTTTCGTGATCTTGGGCAACACAGGACAAATTAATATATCCAGATCCAGCACAGCAACACTTCACCCTCAAAAAGGCTACCCATCCAAGCCAATGGCCATGAGCAGACAATCATAAACGCGTTCAAACACCCTTAACAAGTAAAACTATGCTACCTAGCGTACGAGCCCTATGCTAACTACCGGTGATGATTTCCTAAATGATTGGAGTCTGTTCTCATAATTTAACTACCTTTTTTCCCCCACCCCCATCGCCAATCTATATGACAAAACTTTCTAATAATAAAAGCGTGGTTAGAAGAGCTAGTCTTTTGAGGATGGGGTCCCAAGGGCTTTGGTGGACTTGCGGAACTCTCTTTTTTCCGCTATGGGGGCGTCGAGGAACTCTATCATTTCCGCCCTGAATTTTGCGTGGCGATCGGATATCAGCCCCTCTAGGCGTACTTCAAACTCTCTCTGCGCTTTCGGGTCAAGGTAGAAACACGTAATCAAAACCTGCAGAAGCATCAACACAAAGAACTTTGGGAAATGATTTCTGTGTAACATACCGTCCCGATAAAAGCCACACCCACAAATCTCACCCAAAAAAACGGTTGCCCCCACCATTTCACACCTTCCTCCCAGTTCATTTTCCACTTCGACCCTCCCGTTCTCTCCTTCAATTCCGGCTTCAACTCTTTCACACCCCTCTCGAGCTTCGAGATCCCTCCTACAATTGCTTGCTGTTGTACCGCTTGGAGGATGGCCACACGCTGGTTACCGATTAGCCTAACTTCATTTGTACCATAGTAGTTGAGGATAAAAGTGGCCTAACCTTGTGTATGTCACCAGGAATCTTAGCCTGAGGGTGGACGTCAGCCTTATCGTCTTCGCTAACCTCCTTGCGTGTGCCGGAGCTAACCTGCGAGGCCCTTGGGTAGGTGGCGCCCCCCGTCCCAAGAGCAGCTTTAGAAAATTCCGAGTGGAAACCCCTTTTACTAGCACAATAGGCCCATGGCTGTGAGATAGGGGGAGGACGAAGAGCTCTAGTCCTGAAGGGATGAAGAGCGCTAGTCCTGGAGGAACGAAGAGTTCTGTTGACGAGAAACATTTCAACTGTGATAACTTCCACTAAATCTACTGGGTTAGTTACCATTACTCTAGCAATTTGTATGAATATTAAGCAGACTCACGTTATCGTTTGTTTTTCTGTTTGTGTTTGATGGAGATGGAGAGTGTTGGTGGCAGGACAAAGCATAGAGACACCCCTACTTATACAAAACGTGAAAACTGTTGTACGGTGGAATGCGCTTAAGGACGGGTCCTCCTATCAAACAGGAATACCTTGGCAACCAATTCTAGTTGAGCTATTAGTTGCCAAGACATCCTGAGCAAAGTGAAATAATACATCTCCGGACAACAAGCAGCGTCGCAGTTGAAGCAGAAATCATTATAATCTACTTTATGTGAAACCACTGGCCTCTTCTCCTTTCAAATAGCTTCATCCCGGTGTTTTTTTTTGTTTCTTTTGTTTGTTTTGTTTGTTTTTTTCAAAAAATTCCTTGTTGTGGTTACCATAGAAACTTAAACAATCGAACCTTGTGCTATGTGGTTGGGATTTCCTCCTAACAAGGTCAAGAGATTATTATTCATTTTTTCTGTCTCGGGAAGGGGAAAGGTGGCTGCGTTTTTGCTGTGTTTTTTGCCCCCTATTCCAGAGAACGAAATTCTGGGCTGTATAGCACACTTCAATTATCCGAGTTCCCACCGTACCCCAAGATCGTGTTTGGCCCGTTCTGAGGATCTGGTTTATGTCACTTTGCATCGGTAGTCCTTGGGCAGTCCGAGGCGGTAAAATTCGTATCATAGCCAGACACACCCAGAATTGTCATTCATTGTGAATTAATGGTTGCCATTAACTTTATGCTGAGTCACTAAGACGTTAAACATCCAATTCCTATTTTCCAAAATAGCTAGGTCTTGACTGATTCGAACGTATGTGACTCAGCATCATGGCAGCCGTTACCGGTAATTCACAACGAATCTCAATTAGTATGAGTGTGCCTGGCTACGAATTTTACCGTCTCAGACCGCCCAAGGGATAGTACTTGAAAGCACCTTTGTCCAAACTCTACGTGCCCTGATAAGTCCTCCTCCTAAGCTTTTTTCGCCACAGCCGTTTCGTGTTCCCACAGAATACTTTGTGTTTCGCCAACTTCCCTCCTGCACCGCCAATTGTTTTTGTTTTTTTAGCTTGCCTACGGAGCTACTGTTGATCAGGAGGGCCAGGAGGTTGGTTTGACAAGAGTATTAGTGCGATTCTATCGTCTTTCTCCTAGATAAAGCTAGATGCTTTAGGGTGGGGTTTAGGGTGCTAGTTCTCTAATATACTAGTGTGGAATCGTGCGAAGGCGGAGAAGAGCCAACTGCTAAGACAAAGTAGTCATTAATGTGCAGGGAAGTTTATCTTACGGCCGGGATCTCATCGCAGCAAACCCGAGACTGACAGGACACTAAGACACAACTTTCCGACTGCGCTAGGGAGAGGGGTGCCCTGAGTGGGGCAACGGAGGAGTTGAGGAGGCGGTCTTCCAATGTATCCACATGCGAGATCAATTCGGGGGCAGATGAGGGCATTTCGTTTTTTTCGAAAATGGTTTAGCAAAACAATTCCGGTGGAGGGGAGGGGGTTCTAAATAATCCTGATCTACCGCCGATCCAGAGTCTAAGTGCGCCAGATACCACTTTTTATCTGAAGCAAAGTTGTGAGATCAAATTTCTTAGAATTCGCTTGGAGGTATCTTAATGCCTCCACACAACTTAACGAGATCTGCGCTCGGTTAGGAGGTAATCACCCCCACCTCCTTGGAACATAGAGAGGATCAAACTCCCAACCACAACCTCAGGCTCCCCCACCCTGCCCCCGGAGAGCCACTAACAGATTCTCCATCAAGATAAAAATCCTCCAGAAACTTCACAAGCACTATGATATCAAATCTTCGATAGTGCTCATGGCCCCAAATGAAATCCTGATAGCTCTGGTTAGTTCCCCATGCAAACCATCCTACCCATACCAACACCTATTCCCGGCGAGATAATTCCGCTAAATTTCATAGGGATCGAGGCCAACCGACTTTCGACACCGCCGGGATTACACGTTCCCCTTTCCCGTGTATAGATGCTCTTAGTAAATGCAAACTTCCCCACCGCTGCATGCCCAACACGGCTCATCTATACATTGCGTATCGACAGATACTATAAGGGCCTATATTACAGAAGAGGTGCACCCTCCCGCCGCATAGATCTGGCAAAGCTTACGCCAATTCCTAGAATTAAGTTCACTCAGTCGTGAGTGAAAATAATTTGCCGAGTGAGAATGCATGACGGAAGATATTATCAAAGCTGCTTATAATATTTCGTGGGTGAAAATAGCGGTATCTAAGAAAATTCCGCCCCCCAGATGCGCCTAGACCAAATCTGCCTTCCATGCATGAGAGTTCTTGTTCCCACCTGTAACCACCGCATCATTGGGTGCGCTGCCAAAGTAACGCCGAGACTTGAGTATGCCCGCTGTGTCTTTCTGGATGATTGGCGCTCCTAGATCTAGGTGCCTAATCAGTTTGTAGAAACTTAGCGCTGTGGAGTCCAGCGCTGCTTGAGTATCGCTCAGATCAAGCCTGGAGGAAGCGACAAATACTGCAGGATTGAGCAGGGAATACTATCAGCGCTGATTATCCCGCAGTCTCACGGTCCACTCTTTTAGTAGCCGTCCCCCGGAGGAGTTATGCTATGTCGGCTATGAAAACAGTCCTAGCGAAAGCTCCTCAAATAGCCCCCCCCTTCATCCGAGCTCCGACCTCCGCGTCGGAAGAGCTCGCTCGCTAGTCCCCGCACTCCAATAAGGCTTATACCGGCATCCTATGATATCAGTGCTAGAAGCCACCCTTTTGAGCCGTAAATGCTTCGAGAACTACTGTAGTTTTACTCCCATAGTGGCATTCGAACAGAAAACGAGGTCAAACGGCACGAAATCAGCGTGGAGCAGGTGGATCGTGCAGTGTCAGATGTGGTTTATTATTCGTTTGGCCATTTTCTGAGATGAGGGCGACGGGGAGTGGGGGCTGCCGTACAAGGTTGTGCAGAGGTCTTTGGAAGAAGAGCACATCAGCGATGTCACATAGGGCCGTTCTGACATGACCGAGATATGCTACTTCTAAACGAACATTCGAGCAATCAGCCCCGGAATGCCAGTACTCTACTCTACTTAGACGAGAACGGGTACTTCTTAGCTATAGATACTGCTTTCCTCTTTGTCCTTCCACCGACAGGTTATACCAGTTGGCGGCAGCTCCCTTGAGAAAAGACTCCCGGCGTGTAGCCATGATGTGTACCACATATGCCGGTATCACGAAACAAGATTGGAAACTAACGGAACCATACCACGAACCGTGGGGGAAGGTGGTAGGGTCTAGTGGATAAGCTCGGCCAGCGAGATAAGCACGGATACTATCCGAGCAACTTATCCAACCATCTGCTCTTCGCACTTCGGAAAAACATTGCGGCTCTACACAAAAATGTTGAAAGACGTACCAGTAATCAGAAGTCAGGACAGGACGTTCATATAAGGTTTGACGTCGGGAGATCAGAGCCTCAGATGACTGCTACCGGTTCGTACGACGGTAATTCAGCGTTGGGGGACAAACACGGGAAACTGCATCGCTTCAGCCTATACCGTACCCTCTAATATCTGACTGTCAGGTGCGTTTTTTTGAGAGCGGGAAAATGCATCGCAGCGTGAGCGGCTTAGGAGGAAAGTGAAACTTCGAGGCACAACAGGTACTCAGGTTGTGTCAAGACCACCGGTGCTGTGAAATACCATTAGCGAACAACCACACTAAAAGCAGAATTTAATATCAACCTGGAACTGCTGAAATTTAATTCAGTGCCACGAGCGGACAGGCAACTTGGGGAACAGATACTCGCTGGCCGAGTACCCTACTTGAGAATACTGGGGCGCGACGCTGCAGGTCTAGGAGTTAGTAGGAGAGGCAATTCCGACGCCCGATCAGCTCCCCGGTCGCTGCAGTTTTAATGGCGCTAGTGCGATACGATAAACCGCTTTTGCTGGCCCTGGGCGCCTTAGAGGGCTACGGAGAGAAGAGGTCTTGGACAGAAAGAGCGAGGGGCTAGGATCTGTGCTCAACCTTCATCAAGCTATGGCTTGTAAGGACGGCTGCTCGAAGGATGTATTACATGCTGATCGGATATCATGTTGCTACGCATTATTAAAACATTCGGTTCTGTTCCTGATCGCGGGGAGTGTTTAAATTATCAATTAATGACCAAGAGTGCGGAAACCACGCTGATGCCATGATGGATTCGGAATATGTACAACACCACGGTCTCAACTTTTTAAGCTCCGAGAGCCTCTCCGGTGATATTCTGGGCTTGGGCGACCGTACATCCATCTCACCCGCAAACAACCTACCCATTATAGTTCATCCCACATTTGCCTTACATTCAGGTTAACCCTTTTCCCCTTCATCCAGCCCCTCCTCTCCTCCGGCCACTCCTGTAGCCACTCGGGACATGTTCCACCAGCAATTGTGGGCACAGAATGCCAGGCCCACCTAGCCTCTCCGCTCATAACGATCGCATCCCCGCTCCTCACCCTAACTACAACTCCCTCTTCGTCCCCAACCCCCGCGATGAAAAGAGCCTCGCAACCCAGCGAAACACTAACCAACGGTGCAGAACTTGACTCGGAAATATCGCGATGAGGCGCCAGCGTATCCCCGGGGGAGTAAATATTGACTATAGCCGCCTGCGCTGTAATTCCGAAAAGCGAGCTTACGAGCTCCCGAATATCGGGCGGGAATTCCGGTAGCGAAGAGGAATCCACGGGGTACTTTTTCAGCGACCAATCGTACTGCCCACCGAGCGTTACCCATCGAAGTTTTTTATCGAGCATGCGGTCAACGGATAAGTCGTGTCCATTGGTATTAAGCGCCCGGAAGGCCGTCCCCGGAGGTGACTCGAAATACGAGCCTATATCGGGCGGCAGGGGTGGTAGGTGATAGTGCGCGTGCAGGTTTGTTTTGTGCCGCGGATCGGAAAGATCGCGGAATAGTAGTTTGCGCAGGAGGGCCTTCTGTATAGATGGAGGGATCAGGTTGGGTATTACCAGTAGTCCGGGAACCGGAGCGACTTTGTAGACGGGTACGTCGGACTCAACGCTCGTGGTGTCTTCGTTCCCATCGCTGAATGCGGAGAATGCAGTTGATGCGATGGAGGCGTTAATTCTTGAAGTGATTGTGACGGAAGATGAGTTTGGCGTGAGGTTTTCAAAGTCAAGGACTGTAGGGGCTGTTAGAGCTGATTTTTGATGGGATTTATGTAAGGCGCGGATGTGTGCCGGTGGAGCATGGTGGGCGTGGGAGATTGGTGGCGGTTGTGGTGCGGTGTTGACTTTCATTCTGCTCGTGGTTTGCAGCAGGAGCGGGAGTGGGGGTGGTGGGAAGTTTCTTTCTTGGCTCAATATTGTGCTACATTAAGAATGTGGGGGTGGGTTAGGGTTTCCGTTCTCGGCACCGGCTGTGAGTGAACCAGGGTCGGTGGGCACAAGCATGGATCGACTACGGTACCAGAAGACGAAACCACAAACTACTCTACCCGTATCTGTTATTCCAATGCCAGCACTGGCTTCGGCTAGGTGGATCTGCCTATTATACCACCTTAAATCCACTCTAGTACTTGTACAAGTATCTATCATAGTATGACCACCACCGTGGATCACCGTGCTGGTGTCGCGGTCTCTACAAGAGAAAAAAACCCACGGTAGAAACGTCCGCTACTACGCCAGTGACATTCGCAGAGACCAGAAACGCCTGCCCAGCTAACAGGAGGAATTTCGTGTAGTCGTGCAATCAGCACCCGGATACCAGGGTTGACATCTCAACATCCCCCACGGACTGTCCTTCCGGATATGTGGCATGGGCTATCGATCTCCAAGGGAGAAATCCCGTGAACGCCGCACAATTTTTGATTTGCCAGAAGGGGCATCCACGGTAGCTTGACTGATCCGCCTGCATTGGGGGATTACGGTAGCCCCCACCTATGCAGATATCTTGTAAGCTACCCACCAACTCCTGTTGTATTACCGAGAGGCTCTGCATACTTACCCATCAGTGGTTGCGAGATAAGCCACTATTTCTCGCACAATTTTTATTCCGTGTACCGTATTAACTCGATAAATTGAGTATCTCCGCGCAGGGTTCTAATCTCCGTACAAGACTGTCAACCCTTAATCAAGCCTAGTAGTCGATAAAAAAGGAATAGGAAGATTGTGTCAACCTGTGTGAGGCTGAGAAACTAGTGAACGCAATCCTCCTATTCCCTTTTTGTTCACTACTAGGACTGATTAGGGGCCTATCGTCATGGCGCGGAGATTAGAACCCTGCGCGGAGATACTCAATTTATCGAGTTAATTATTAGAGAGTTTGCGCAAGGAGACCTAGGTGGCACGAAAACAGGTTATTTTCTGTTAACCTAAAAGTCTTGGATACCTAGGTGGGTAGCGAGACCTGGAAGAAGTGTAAAATAGGGCTTTTCAGACCTGAATAAATTCGATCGCTGCAGAACAATAAATCGGCAGCAACACAGTGCTCTTTTACATTTTATTAAAGGATTTTACTGATGATAATATTGGGCATTCAGTAGTAGATTATCACCTGTTCTATGGCAGTCAGTATGGTTAGTACCCAACTTGTGTATCTGGGAACCCTAATTTGAGCAGGGAACAAATTTGAGGGCAATGCGATATCACCCTACTCAATTCCCATCTTCCAGCTACCAAGCCACCTAGACCTGGTGCGCAAACTCATTCAGAGACCTAGGTCTTTTTTCCGTTAACTGCCACCTAGGTCCTCTTGCGCAAACTCTCTAATACGGTAGTCCCCATGCCGCCGAAGGGACTATGACGCACCACCCGGCTTCAGCCAGCTTCCCTGACCCAGGCATGTACGGCACTGTACCCGTAGACACGCCATCAAACTAGAATCCGAAATTAAAATATTGAGCCTAAATATATCCGGGAATCTACTAAAGTTAGTAAAGCAAGGCGCAGTAGGTCAATTAGTTTGATAAACATTCGGTAAACATCACCACCTGAAAAAGACTCCAGGATATCATATATTTGAATTCTCAGAACACGCCTATTTGAAACGAGCCAACTTGCAGTAGCTTCTGCTTCTCTATTCTGAGTCCTTTAATTATTTTCCCTACCTGGGCTTAACCGAACGTCAACCCCAAATATAATATTTGACCGTTATACCCTCAGACTCCGCAGATTGAGAAAGAAAAAAAGCACATCAACCAGTGAATGTATGCTAGGCAGAACATATTAAGCCTATGACCAAGGTATCCTTGTAAGCAAAAATAACTATGGTTGGGGAAAGAAAAGGGCGAGAGACTTTGGAAAACCATTCACAAGGGGGCTCACATCGCAAGGCCCCTTGGAATTGGGCAGGGGGCTCAACTGCCACTCTGAGAGTGTATCAGCGATGTTACTGCTGGCGGAAATGGTATCATCCAATGTCCATCCTCAGCATTTACCTTGCTAACCTGCCTAGCTATTATCATATCTACGGTGTTTTGTGCGACGATTGACCTCTTGTAAATGCTAGAGCAGGATGAAATTTGACGCTCGCGGATTAGGATATTTGTCGGATCACAGATAATAGATCTTTTATCCTTCAAGTACTCTTACAGGGCTCATAACCCACTACGGTATCCATGACAACAACAAGCATTATTCTCCGCCAACCACATTATGCAAGGCTTTTCTCTCTTGAAGTAACAATGTCTCAGGCTTCGGGAGGATACTTAACGTGCTCGAATATGGTTGGTGGTTGGGAGAGACTGCATGCCGGATGTCTCAGGCTTCGGGGCTCCCATTCTTTGCACTAGCCAATTGAAAAAAGTGCATTTCCTTCCAAGGAGAAGTCAAAAAGTCCCCTCTCCCCCCTTCTCATTTTCGAAGGTTTTACTGATTCCTCGCTATACTTTTGCACTCTTGGAAACAGATTACATAAAACACGTGCCAGATTATTCATGGACCACATGTAGGTTTTTTTTTTTTACTCCTCGCTAAATTTTGTGGGGGCCCCTTGATTGGCGGAGTGAGCATACCCCTTGCAGGCATTGAGTTTAGCCTAGTTTCATTCGACGGGTCCGGATACCCCCAACCGCTACCACCAACACTTGGCGATCTACCACTCTATCCCGATGATGATGGCTTTTTCTCCGTCAACGGTCCGCTGGACCTTTCAGCCTTTTCTCGCACACCACTCGCACCTGTTAACAAGGATAACCACTCCGCGATCCCCTTGATTACTGATACCCCTGGTTTCCCCTGTGAAAACTCGGATATCACCCCAGACGGTCACCAGTGCTACTTGAATGACGATGCCATTGGCGGGTATGTTACTTCCCTTCCCACGCCTTTTGTTCCTTATCCCTCCCTAATTGTTCGGTAGTGAGCCGCGAGCACGTTCCAAGAGGAGGAGTTACCCCTGCCTCGAGCCAGGTTGCACCTGGCGATCCTCGTTTCCGACCAAGCAGGCATTAGACCGCCACCACGAAGTGAAGCATCTCCATAACCGCGTGGATTGTCCGATTCCTGGGTGCGAGAAGGTCGGTGATAAGGGGATCAAAAGACAGGATAACCTTCCTGCTCATGTATTGAACAAACATGGGATCAGGTTGTCCCGTCAATCTCGGGATAATTAAGCGAGGGTATCCTGATCACGCGGTATCACTCGGGTTGATTGGTTTCAGACTTTGATGTGTTTGAAATTGTGTTGTTGGTTGGAGTGGGATGTTTCTAGCAGGTCCAACTTTGTTTACGGAATATGCGCTTACATGTTTTCTGTTGATTATTTCTATCTTTCTTGCTCCTTGTTTAGCTTTGAATCTTCAATTGAGTGCCGGTGCACTACTTTGGCCGAATTAAAATATCCACAGACTACAACCAAACACGTGCTAACAACACATTCTACATGATAGAACTGCAAGGTCCGTCTAACGATTTCATTCAAGTCTCTTTAGCCCGTGAGAATCCGCCCCTCAACTTCATTATCTTTAGAGCCGGTGAAGGTGTTCGAGTGCGCTCTTATCGGTTACTGTTTGCGGGTATTTCATCCCACAGTAAATAAACACCGGTGTAATTAGGAATAAGTTTAGGACTCCCATGATTTCCCCTTTGAGTGAGTAGAGGAAACATAGTGAAATGATCCTCTTTTGGCACTTAGTTGAAAGGAATAGAAAGCAACACACAACATAAAATATTGGGAGAGGTGACTCCAACTTGCTACTCAGATTCTTGGCTCTTCTACTTATTATAGTACTCGTATAGCAGGCTATTTTTATTGGAATTGTGGTGGTCTAAGTGGCTGTAAGGCGGGGGTTGTCGGATGGAGAAAGTGGCGGGGGTTTGTACCTAATCCTTTATCCGCCATAGTCTGAGGGAACGCTCCCTGGAGAAGAAGGCTGGCCAGGTGTGCCGCGTGCTGATCCGGAAATCACGCTTCTGCTTCTTATCCGAATATCTTATTCATCTCCCGATCGTGGAGGAGATTTAAATTATCAATTAGTAACTAACGATGCGAGAGAGCTCTGATACCACGCTAGATTCAGAATATGTACAGCGTTATACACATCTGCCTCAAATCCAAATTGACACTTGCACCCCTAATCCAGCCCCTCCTCTGCTCTGGCCACTCCTATAGCCACTCAGGAAATGTCCCACCCGCAATTGTGAGCACAGAGTGCTAGGCCCACCTCAGTTCCCCTCTCATAATACCCGCGCCCCCACTCATCATCCTAAGCAGAGTCCCTTCTCCGCCGCCAACCCCCACAATGAAAAGCACCCGACAGCTCGGGTAAAGACTAACCAATGGTGCAGAACCCGACTCAGAAATATCCCGATGAAGCACCTGCCTATCCCTCGCCAAGTAAATATCGACTACAGCAACCTACGCCGTGATCCCGGACAGAGAGCCTACGCGCCCGTAAATACCTTGCGGGAATTCCGGCAGCGAGAAGAACTCAACTAGCACCATTTCAACGACCAACCGTAATCCCTACTAAGAGCCCCATCGAGGTTTTTATCCAGCATTCGGCCAAGGTTTAAGTTAGAGTCTCCGCCCCTCAGCGCCGGAAGGTGGGGTGGCGGGGGAGGTAAGTGGTAGTGCGCGCGGGGGTCTATTTTGTTCCGTAGAGTAGATCAGAAGGATCGCGGAACAGCACCGCAGCTTGCGCAGGAGGACCTTTTGCACAGGTAGAGGAATAGAGTTAAGCATTACCAGTAGTCTGGGAACCGAAGCGACTTTCTGCTTCGGCAGGGGAGACTCAACGCTCGTGGTGTATTTATTCCCATCAGTGAATGTAGAGAATAGGACTGATGCAATATGGGTGCTAATTGCTGAAGTTATGGTCGCAGAGGCTGGTGAGAGTTTGGCAGGAGGTTCTCAAACTCTAGAAGCCAGTTTGGTAAAAATGATGAGGAGGCAACCGTTCCACTTTTGACCCGTAGAAACGATTGTTTCCGAATTTTGGAACGGAAGGGAACCGGCCATTTGTATGGGGTAACGGAACTAAACCTTTGGATCCAAACAGGCTCTAGGACTGTGGGCGGTTAGAGGCGATTTTTCTGTGCTTTATGCAAGGTGCAGAGGTGTACCGATGGAGCATGATGGGCACCAGAGACCGGTGGTGGTTGCTGTGCGGGTCTTGATTTCTATTCTGCCCGTGTTCTGCGACAGGAACGCGAGTGGGGGTGAGGGAAGCTAGTTCATCCCGACCGATCAAAAGTGCGGGAGCGGGTTAGGGTTTCTCAATTGAAAAAGGCTCAATGAGGAGTTAAAAGTCCCGCTCTCCCCCCTTCTCATATATCTAAGTCCCTACTAGTTACTCGCTACTGGATATTTTTGCACTCTTGTAGCAGATTACATAACCGCGCATGGATCACATGTAGGTGATTTTTTTACATCCCCGCTAATTAGCCACACTTCAGGCACCCCCGCAGCGTGGGGGGGGGATTGTGGCCCAGTGGCTACCGCACCGGTAAAGCCTTTGATTGGCGGAGCGAGTGCGCCTCCCGAAGGACACGAGCTCAACCTAGTCTCATTTGACAAGCCCGGATACCCACAACTACTCCTACAGGAACTTGGCGATTTACCACTCTATCTCGACAATGATGGCTTTTTCTCTGTTAATGGTTTGCTGGGCTTTACAGTCTTTTCTCCTCGCACAGAACTCGCACCTGTGACCTGTTAACCAGAATAACGACTCTACAATCCCGCCTCCCGGTTACTGGCATCACTGGTATCTCCTGTTAAAACTCGCACATCACTCCCGACCGTCACCAGTGCCTCTTAAACGAGGATGCCATTAGCAGGTTTGTTTCTTCTCCGCCTCCCACGCCATTTATTCCTTATCCCTCCCTCCCTAGCGGCTCGGCAGTGGGCCGCAAGCGCGTCCCGAGAGGAGGAGTTGCCCCTGCGGTGAGCCAGGTTGTACCCGGCCATCCTCGTTTCCGACTAAGCAAGCGTTGGGCCGCTACCACGAAGTGAAGCCATTTCAACATCCTTGTAGACTGTCCAATTCCGGGGTGTGAGAGGGTTAGGAATAAGGGGATTAAATTAAAGGATACCCCTTCTGCTCAGATATTGAATAAACATGGGATCAGGTTGCCTCATCATTCCAGGGTAATTATGATGAGGAGGTGTGATCACGCAATATCACTCGTGTCCCACCTGTTGCGGCGAAATTGGGCCGCTCGTCAGAGGAAGATGTTTTTAAGAGCACCACCTTACAATGTTAGTGGGATAGTGTTTACATGGTTCATCCCCCGATTTATTTCCCTCCTTTGTTTATCGGCTCGCTTTCGGCCCCCAATTGACATTTGATTTCCCCCATGAACGCGTTGGGAAGCACTAGGAGTGAACCCCCGGAAGCGAGCGGTATCACAAGGTTCAAGAGGAAAGCAGCCTCCAACACAAGCGAACAACTTATATTGCTTACAGAACGAGAGAAGAAGATGATTCAGAGAGAAAAGTGTTGGATATCTTGGGTTGTTCGCCGAAGCTTAGTCATCCGGTTGACTTGGTTGCCACCAGTTATGGGGCCCACTCGGCTTCTTTGCGCCCTGTTTCGTTTCGCATCTCTTTTCCTCTCTCTACTCAATAAGGTCTTTCTACATAGCAAACTAAAACCAACGAAACTGCTCTTTACGCGACTCTCACTTTGACCTTGAATCTCTTTCTTGTTTTCACCCTCAGTAAAGTTCTGTCCGCACTATCTCTACCCATCAAGCGGTCTGCAAACACTTTATTCTCACCGCTTAAAGTACTCGGTCGACCACGGATCATTTCCAACAAAAAGCGAGAGAGGAGAAATGAGAGGAGGAAGGGGGGGGTGTAGAAGTGGGAGCTGGGACAGGAGGTGATGCAAGCAGTCACGAGGTGTCACTCGTGACCTCAGGAAGAGAGAATATTTGAGCACGACCGTAAGCACAATTTCCAACAGACTGTCATCCCGGGCACAACTTATTACCTCTTGGAATATCCCTTCGAAGGCCAAAAAATCTCTTGGAAAATAAAAAAATAAGATGTCACTCTAGGCTTAGAAACAAAATATTGACTTTTACCCACTATAACTTACAGATTGTGAGAGGATAGCTAATACCGGGCGCAGTATATAGAGTGGGCAGGCTAAAATAGGACTTTGGTAGGGAAGGGCATAGCGGAAACCTAATTTATTCCCGAGATCGGGGGCCTATGGTAAGATAGTCAGCCATAAATATCAGGCTTAATTGCGGAGAGCGAATGAGAGTGAATATAAGCTCAAAGCTACCCAGGCTCTGTAGTGGATGGTCACCTTGGTTGCGACAAAAAAATCTACCCTCTACCAGCAGTTGGCCCGCTCTGCCTAGTAGACAGATGGCAGACCGTAACCCCCCTTATTCACTCCACTATTAAAACCCCGCTGTTTCCTACCCCGCTTTACAGGATCGTAAAACCCATCGTATAGCAAAGGGCTTCATCCGCACTTCGCGAGCAATTGCAAATCTGCGGGGCCAGGAGCATACGCATGGGGTTTGGCAATTCGCTCCATCGTGAGCCTGCGTACACAGGAAGGTAGAATTGAGTTCTCACTTACATAGGAAGACATCACTTTGAGAGCACGCACATACGTGGGCTCTTACCTAGGCCCTAATGTGTGAACATACGAGTCGTGAGTTTTTTTTGCCCTGGCTTACACCTGCCCTCCTGCCTACCCTCGTACCTACCTTCGTGACTCCGCTTCGTCAGCCTCCCCTTTCAAAGGGTATAAAAGGGCCCCCCCCTCCCCCTTTCCTTTCCCTTCTCTTCTTCTTTCTTCCTCACCAAAACTCCTTTGTCTCAAGAACACCATCCATTGGTAACGAGGCCAAACTTTTTTGACACCCTTCCTTCACCGAGTTTTACTTTGAACTATCAACCTCTTCATCAAAAATCGGTCTTTTCTCGTCGGATCCATAAAAAAATGACTAGTTCCGAAGCTTCCGAGGCTTCCGAGGCCCCCGAGGATCAGACACACCCTTTCTTTCCTCTCCCTTCTCAGGAGGGAGCGGGGTCCATTGGTTCATTAGCTCAAGCGGTTCGCTGGGCTGGGATACCCCTTGTTGTAAGTTTGCTTCCCTTCGTCCCTTCCATTCTTTTTCTTTTTCTTTTTCCTTCCTCCCTTCCTTTTTATTCTTCCTTCATCTGTTCCTTGATAGCGATGTAGAGTTTTACCAGTTTTTTTCTTTCCACTGTTTTATATTGTTTACCGCCATCACACTTTGTAAGTTGTTTGCTAATTTGATAGCGCAGCCGCTCTATATTGGTGTGGCCACCAGTAAGGTTGTTGGTAATACGGTTAGAATTGGTATCTCAATTCATGACGGCGTTTACTCGGTTGATTCCTGCATCAACGAACTCACCGCCACAGATGGCTACGATATCCAGGACGCCATTAGGGCAGAAATCATTACCATTCTCAGAGATTATTCTATTCGGCACCGAGGTAAATTTGTGGGTGCTGGTGTTACACTTGGCCTCGAGAATATTTGCCCGGGAATTTGCGCGTCTCTGTGGCGAAATTTAGACGCCGTTGCCATTGTTCTGAATGTTAAGACCTCAGCCATTTGTGCATATGAAGACGCTACGACAGTCACTGTCGATGTTGATGAACAGGCTGACTCTGCAGCACGAAAGTGTGTCATGCACTTTGGTCCTAACCACAACCCTGCTCTCGCAATAGCTTTCAGGAACCAAGTGATGCCGGACGCACAAGGGGCGTTGAAATTGGTTGAGGACTTGAGGGAGTACAAAGCTACCGTACATAAAGGCACTTGGAACACCGTTCTTAAGTATGCTTACGAGTTAAAGGGGTATAAAGATGGTCAAACCAAAGGAGACCCTCAGTGTCCGCCCACTAAAATAGCCTTTTTCTCAGCAACCCCCCAGGGCGGTGGTGTGGCATTGATGAGGCATGCTTTGGTTCGGTTTGGCGATAAATTGGGTGTTAAGTTGAATTGGTTTGTCTTCATCCCATCCATAGTGCGTAGTACCTATTTACTGATATGTGAGACAGGTATATTCCTAAGCCCAATCCGAGGGCTTTTAGAATTACAAAGACAAATCACAACATCCTCCAAGGAGTGGCAGGTCCCGAAGAAAGATTTGACGACGAGGAGCAGATTTTACTTGAGGACTGGATCGGGACGAATTCTAAGCGCTATTGGCTCTCACCCGGCGGTCCTCTTGCTCCTGGTGGAGCGGACGTCGTTATCATTGATGACCCTCAAATGCCTGCGCTCATTCCGATAATCAAAAGACTTCGCCCGAAGGTCAAAATTATCTACCGCTCTCATATCGAAATGCGCAGCGATCTTGTAGACAGGCCTGGGAGCCCTCAAGAACAGGTCTGGAAATGGATATGGAGATTTGTTAAACAGGCGGATGTCTTTATCAGTCATCCTGTGGACAGGTTTGTTCCGCATGATGTTCCGTTGGAGATGGTTGGGTTGATGCCTGCTTGCACTGATTGGTTTGTTTCCCCCTTTTTGATTTTTCTTCCTGCGCTGATAAATATAGGCTTGATGGGCTCAATAAACATTTGGGTGATTGGGATCTAAGGTTTTATCACCACGATCTACGCAATTCATGCATCGAGCTGGGGATGTAAGTTAAACTCGCAAACAAATTATATTTCTTTGAGAGAAAATTACTGATTCTGTTACTCTCTCCCAGGAACCAGCTTCTCTATCCTGCAAGGGAGTACATCACTCAAATCGCAAGATTCGACCCTAGCAAAGGCATCCCGGACGTCATTGAATCTTACAGAAAATTGTGTGCTCGTCTCTTCAGGGACATGCCCGGAAAGGTCCCCCCACAGTTGTTGCTGTGAGTTGACCTCCATCTTGTCTTGAGCTACTCTTTGAATAACTTGACACTGACGGAATTCAGCTGCGGACATGGAGCTATTGATGATCCGGATGCATCGATAGTTTTTGCCCAGACTATGGAATTACTTGCGCAGCCGAGATATTCTGCGATCGCAAAAGATGTGGTGGTTATGAGAATTGGTCCAAGCGATCAAAGTAGGTTTCAACTCTCAGAAGATAGTTTGTGAATGCAAAACTGATGTTTATTCTAGTGTTGAATGCATTAATTACCACTGCGAAGATCGTGGTGCAGCTCTCGCTGCGTGAGGGATTCGAAGTCAAGGTGTCCGAGGCACTGCATCATGGAAAGCCTGTCGTTGCCACCAGAGCCGGCGGGATTCCATTGCAGATTCAACATGGGAAGACCGGATTCCTCGTCGATGTGGGGGACACGGAGGCTGTTGCAAATCATCTCTTCGATTTGTACACCGACGAGGATCTTTACAACCAGATGGGCGGCTACAATGCGCAGGCCAGTGTGAGCGATGAAGTTGGAACGGTTGGTAATGCTGCGTGTTGGCTTTACCTTGCGGCTAAACTTGCTCAAGGCCAAGACCTCAAGCCTAATGGGAGATGGATCACCGATATGGCGAGGGAGGAAGCCGGTCAGCCTCGTGGGGTTGACGAACCGATGCTCCCGCGCGGGGTAATCGATATTAGAGGCGGGAACTAAATTGGTGGAGTTTTCGGGTTGGATTGGGTCCTAGTTGGAAACTAGTTAAATATCTTTTCAATTCCCCCCTCTCAGCCCAGTTTTACTCACCCATTCAGTTTCGTTCATCTTTTCACTTTTTCTATGCAAAGTATCTGTTGGGGATTTTTTCGGTGGCTTGAAAAAAATTCATGTATTGTTCATGCATAGAGGCGTTGTTTTTAGAGATAGATCTATAGTTTCATCTCAATAAAAAATTTCTTCCAGAATATGGATTGCGTGCGGATTGCGGCATCAAGAACGAACCCGTGGAAATGGCGGTGGTGGTGGCGATTATAGTAATTCTGAAAACTACGCACTGTACTGGTGCCAGTGTGCATGGATGCCTTTAAATGTTCCTCTAACGTTACTTTCACCAATGGTGATAGCTCTACTTATACCCCCAGCGGTTTAGATGAGTGTTTTCGAGCGTGTCTTTCCCGGGTATCGCAGAATCTATTACTATACAATTTGTTGTCTAGAATACAGGGGAAAGAAGGAGAGGACTAACGAAATGTTTCCAGGGGCTGTACATACTACAAGAAATGCAGCGGCCGGAGGCATGCAAATTTTTCTCTACCGTTCCGCTGCCCCACAAAGTTTGTCTGCCGATATTCACTTGAATGTGAAGGCCTAAAATGTCCTTGGTATTCTGGGGGTGTCGGGAGATATTATGGCGACTATCTCCGCCGATCCATACAGATCTCCCTTCATGGGGAAAAAATGGTTACTTACAGCGCCAATTTATTTTCCGATGTTTATGGACATACCGGATTGCAGCTAACGATGTTCTAGTATCATACATGAATGACGATGCTATCAGAAATGTCTATCACCTCTCCCATGAACTCATCCCCTCCCTAATAATTTCATAGTACACCGCAAGCGGGCTTTGAGGGAAGGATATATCTTTGCAGCGAGCCCAAGTTACACCTGGCAATCTTTGTTTCTGACCAAGCAGGCGCTGGACCGCCACTACGAAGCACTGCATCTCAATATCCGCGTGGACTGGGTTCGATTCCGGGGTGTGAGAGGGCTGGGGATAAGGAGGTTAAAAAATGGAGGGATAATCTTTATGCCCATGTATTAAACAAACATGGTGTTGGATATCATGGGTTGTCCGCCGCAGCTTAGTCAGAGGTTGTCTTGGTCGCCTTTGGTTGTGGGCCTCGCTTGTCTTCTTTGCTCTCTCTTCTGTTTTCCTTTCTTTTCTCTCCTCTCTTCTTGACATGCGCTTTTCCACACAGTAAAACACGGCCGATAAAACCGGTTTTGGCGCGGCGACTCTTATTAAATTTTGATCTTTTAATTCCTCTCTTGTTCTCACATTCGTGTTCGACTCACTGCGGATCATTTCCAAGGTGTGTGATCAAGTTGCCTTATCAATCCTGCTAGGATTAGGCGTGGTAGTATGATCACGATATATCACTCGTGTTGGTTTGTTTTGGACTTGGGTGTGTTGAAATTGTGTTGGTGGTCGGAGCAGGATATTTTTGGCAGGGTCAATCTGCTATGTTTATGGGATATGCGCTTACATATTTTCTCTTGATTTGTCCTACCTGTCTTGCTTATTACTTAGCCTTTGGTCTTCAATCGAGTCTACGCACACTGCTTGGACCCTGGTAAAATGTCTGTAGACTACAGCCAAACACCCACTAATAACAGAATCTAGGTGGATGGAAGAACTGTGGGATCTGTCTAACGATTTTATCCAGGTCTCTTCAGTAGCGGAGAACCCTCTCTCTATTTTATAGTCTTTAGAGCAGATTACGGTGTTAGAGTGCGCTCTATCGGTCTGTAGCTCCAACATGCTGCTCGGGTTCTCGGTTGTTCTAGTTATTATTCTACCTGTATAATATGCTATTTTTCTGGAATTGCGACGACCTAAATGGATACAAAGCGAAGGTTGTCAAGTGGAGAGAGTAAGTGACGGGGGAATGTACCTAATCCTCTACCTGCCATGGCCTGGAGGAACGCCCGCTAGTGCAGAGGGCTAGCCAGATGTGCCGCGTGCTAATCTGGAAATCACTTTTCGGATGCTTATCAAAATATCTTATTCCTTTCCTGATCGTGGAGAAGGTTTAAATTATCAATTAACAACCGAGCGCGTGAGAGCACTCGGACGCCCTACTGGATTCAGAATATATACAGTCCCACTGTCTCGGTTTCTAAGCTCCTATGGTCTACCCAGTGATAATCTGTGCTCGGGTAACCATACATTCATTCCGCTCGCGAAATAGTTTATTCCTCGCACTGAAACCTACATCTGCCTCGCATTCAAATTGACCCTTGCCCGGCCGATCCAACCCTCCTCTGCTCCGGCCACTCAGAACATATCCCGCCGGCAATTGTGAACACAGAGTGTTAGGCCGCCTCGCCTCCCCGTTGACAACAACCGCGTCCCCGCTCATTACCCTAACCACAATCTTCTCTTCGCCCCAACCCCCGCAAGAAAGCGCCTCACAACCCGGGGAAAGACTGACCAATGGCGCAGAACACGACTCAGAAATATCCCGATGAGGCGCCAGCCTATCCCCCAGCGAATGCATATCGACTATTGTCTATAGCCGCCTGCACCGTGGTCCCGGATGGCGAGGTTTTTTTCAGAGCATTCGGTCAAGAGATAAGTCACGTCCATCGGCATTGAGCGCCCGGATGATCGGGCGGCATGGGAGATAAGTGGTAGTGTGCGTCCAGGTTTGTTTGCTTTGTGCCGCGGGTCGGAAAGGTCGCGGAATAGTAGTTTGCGCAGGACGACCCTCTGTACCGATGAAGGAATCGAGTTGGGTATCGTATTACCAGTAGTCCGGGAACCGAAGCGACTTTGTGGATGGGTAAGCCGGACTCAACATTCGCGGTGTCTCTTTATTTCCCATCGCTAAGCACGGGGGATGCGGCTGATGCGGGAGGCGCTAATTTTCGAAGCGATCGCGATGGAAGATGAGGAGCTCGGCGGGAGGTTTTCAAAGTCTAGAACCGTAGGGGGCCGTTAAGAGCGATTTTTGGTAGGCTTTATGTAAGGCGCGGATGTGTGTCGGTGGAGCGTGATGGCGTGGAAGATTGGTGATGGTTGTGGTGCGGTGTTGACTTTCATTCTGCTCGTGTTTTGCAGAGGGAACGGGAGTGGGGGCGGTTGGAAGTTTACTTGGCTCAATATTGTGCTCGATTAAGAGTGTGGGGGTGGGTTAGGGTTTCTCTTCGCGTTGGACCAGGCTCGGGGTTAGTGGGCACAAGCATGGATCGGCTATCATGATATCATACCAGTAGACGAAACCACAAGCTACTATCGCGACACCCTCAAATTCGTTTCCACCTCAAATTCGGATTCTGGGCTACGCGGGTCATGTATGAACCATACCAGCCAGCACCGAACAAGTTATAATCTACTGGTATTTTTCTAGTATCACGTATATCCAACCTGCGTAGCCTGGAATCCGAATTTGAGGTGGAAACGAATTTGAGGGTGCCGCGATAGTACTCAAGTACTATACTCGAGTACCCGTATCTGTCATTCTAATGCTAGCACTAGCTTCGGCTAACGTGATTCCCGGGGAAGTGGCTCACGACAGGGATCCGGCTCACCCATAGCAACCATGGGAAAATCTAATTCACATTCAATTATCTCAACAAATAATTGAGAAACCACCTTGAAAATCAACAGACAAGTACCTTGGAATATGGAGAATCTGAAAATCAAGTTTTTATTTTGTAGTCATAAAGAGTTAGTCAGATATGGTGATTTTAAGATTGCCCATTTCATAAATGAATCGTACCCTTTCATTAGCATAAATAAATTGAAAACACTTGAAGAATAATATTTCAAAATAGATACCAGGATAATATAAGTCTTATATATTAAGAATAATCAGCTTTTAATTTTATTTATAGGCATTTTTGAATGCAGAAGTCGTTAAAAAAGAGGTAGAAAATTCATACAAATTACATACAAATTTGATCAATTTTACCATGGAATATCTGCATAGATAGTTGACCTATGCTCCCACTATCTTGGCATACTTTTCACCATCATATCCTGAGTGAGTTTATATATTTTGAAGAGAAATAAAAATGTTTTGCATAATCTGTACATTGATCAATATCAAACTATCAAAAAGTAGAAATGAATCCTGATAGTGTCTTTAAATTGCAATAATACATTATTTAAATGAATAATAAGTTATTAGATTAACTCAACAGCCGTAGGGAGTCTAGTCGTACTCTTTAGAGCCAGGTTGAATGATAGTTGTTGATCAGATTCAATATTAATTACTACTAATTTCAAATCAACAATTATCTTCCTACCACTTAACATAATAAATATATGTTCTAAACCAACCTACTAAGTGTCTACTCTAGTCTACTAAAACTTCTCTAATTGGTAATTGACTTGTAGTTATTCAAATAATTGAATTTTGACTGGTAGATGACTTGCCTGAGTCTTACTTGTCATATAGCAATCATCTTTAACTACATGTGAAAAATATATAAAGCCTGTATTTATCTAACTTCAAACTTCATATACTAACCCGAGATATTATCATAAAGGTTATTCTGGGATATTGAGTTCATATGTCAACTATTTATGTAATTATTCTATGGTAAAATTGGTCCAATTTGTATGTAATTTGTATGTATTTTCTACCTCTTTTTTAACGACTTCTGCATTCAAAAATGCCTATAAATAAAATTAAAAGCTGATTATTCTTAATATATATGACTTATATTATCCTGGTATCTATTTTGAAATATTATTCTTCAAGGGTTTTCAATTTTTTTATGCTAATAAAAGGGTACGATTCATTTGTGAAATGGGCAATCTTAAAATCACCATATCTGAGTAACACTTTATGACCAAAAAATAAAAACTTGATTTTCAGATTCTCCATATTCCAAAATACTTGTCTGTTGATTTTCAAGGTGGTTTCTCAATTATTTGTTGAGATAATTAAATGTGAATTAGATTTTCCCATGGTTGCAATGGATGAGCCGGATCTCTGTCGTGAGCCACTTCCCCGGGAATCACGTTATGTAGATCTATCATACTGCCGGCACCTTAAGTCCACTCTAATAGAAGCATGTCCCAACACCCACGTCAATCGCGTTCACCAGGTAACTTATTATAGTATGACTATTATAAATCACCATACTGGTTTCACACTCCCCGCAAGAGAAAAAGGCGCACGGTAGAAGCTACGGTACAGGTGCCATGCCACTCGCTAGGACCGGAAACACCTCTCCCAGCAAACAGCAGAAATTTTGGGCATGCGTGCAATCAGCTCCCAGATACCAGGGTTGGCATGCCAACATCCCCAGCGTCCTTCTCAATACATGGGCTGTGGATTTCTAAAGGGAGAAATCCTGTGGACGCTCCGCGATTTTTATTCGACGGGAGTGCCCACGGTAGTTTGACGTTGAGTGATTACGGTAGCCCCCACCTAGGCGGATATCTTGTACCCACCAACGGTTGCTGTGCTATCAAGAGGCCCTGCGCACTTATCCACCAGTGATTTCGAGATAAGCCACTATTTCTGGCATCATTTTTATTGCGTGTGCCAGTGCGCGCAAAAGGTACGCGATGCACCACTCGCCTTCAGCCCACTCTCTAACCCAGAAAAATAGTCACACTACCAATATCAAACCGGTATCCGAAGATACAATACGAGCCTAGATACACATCAGGGAATCCATCAGCAAAGCAAAGTATGTCAACTAGTTTGATAAACACTCGGTAAACAACATCACCGTTTTACAAAGACCCCCGGATGGTATTTATTTACATTGTTGGAATACTCATAATCAAAAGAAGCAAGCACCGGGTAGCTTCTTTATTCTAGGTTCTTTAATTCGTTTCTCTGCTTTAACTTAGCAACGCCAGATATAATATTCTTTCTTTATACGCTTGGATTGTAACTTGGTGGATTAAGGAAGAAAAAAATCACAGAAACGAAGGACGGGTAGTGAGGCGGTACATATCAAGTGTAAGACTAAGGCATCCTTATAAACCAGAAAATAATTATGGTCGGGAGACGGAAAAGGAGAGAGACTTCGGAGAGCCATTCACGCTGCATCCTTCGGCGCAAGGTCACTTGGAAGCCTGTAGGTTTGAAGAATCACCACCACAAGAGCGGAGGAGCGACGTTCCTGCTGGGGGAAACAGTGTCAGGCAGTGCCCATCCTAATGAGTTACTACTTCAACTGGCCTTGTTATTACCGGTATATCGGTAGTATCTCATGTAGAAATTAACTCTGGTCAAAGATAGCGCAAGATGAAATTCGATGTTTGTCTATCGGAATATAGCTGAGGGATCGTAGATACTGGACGGCTTATCCTTCAGGTAGAGTGCCTTTACTGTACCCCATAACCCATCGCCTGCGGCAACATTCTTCTCCCCCAACCACACTTCCCAAGGCTTTTCCCTGGTAAGCAGTGTCTCAGGCTTTGTGAGGGCACTTCAGGTTGTCGGAGGTGGCTCGCTGGAAGGGGAAACTGCATGTCAGATGTCTCAGGCTTCCGGGCTGACATTGACTCCATTAACCAATTGAAAAAAAGTGCATTTTCTTCGAAGGAGAAGTCAAAAAGTCCCCTCTCCCCCCTCCTCATTTCTCGAAGGTTTTTTGCTGGTTGCTCCGTATTTTTGCACTCTTGGAGAAGATTACATAACAGCTGCAGATTGATCATGGATCACATGTAGGTTTTTTTTTTTGATCTCGCTAAAAAAAAGGTGTGGTATCTATCATAGAACCCACAACACAGTTACTGCTGCACCACTAAAGCCCTTGATTGGCGAAGCGAGTACGCCCCTTGCATGCGACGAGTTCAGCCTGGTCTCATTTGACGCGTCCGGATACGCACAACCGCTACCACCAGGACTTGGCGATCTACCACTCTATCCCGACGATGATGGCTTTCTCACCGTTAACGGTCCGCTGGACCTTAAAGTTACAGCCCCCTCTCTCCACACAGCGCTCGAACCTGTTCATCATGATAACCACTCTACGATCCGCCCCTCGACTGCCGACACCCCTTGCTTCTCCGGTGGAAACTCGAACATCACCCCCCACCGTCACCAGCGCTACCTGAATGAGGATGCGATTAGCAGGTTTGTTACTTCTCCACCTTCCGATGCCATTAATTACGCATCCCTCCCTAACAGTTGAGCAGTGGGTTGCGAGCAAGCTCCGAGAGGAGGCGTTACCCTTGCCGTGAGCCAGGTTGCGCCTGGCCATCCTCGTTTCCGACTAAGCAGGCATTGGACCGCCACCACGAAGTGAGGCACCTTAACAAGCGCGTGGATTGCCCAATCCCTGGATGCGAGAAGGTTGGGGATAAAGGGATTAAAAGAAAGGATAACCTGCCTGCTCATGTATTGAACAAACATGGGATCAAGTTGTCTCGTGAATCCCTGGGTAATTAAGCGAGGTGTGATCACCGGATATCACCCGCGTTTCATTAGCTGTGGCCAAATTGCATCGCTCGTTAGTGGAAGATGTTTCTGTTGGTAGGATAGTGATCATATGGTTCATTCTTTCGATTTCTTTTTCTGTCTCCTTTGCTTATTGGTTAGCTTTCAGTCCCCAATTGACATTTGACTTCCATTTTGTCCTGGACATGACTTGTCTGTGCTCGGAATTCTTCCGAAGACTGAAAAATCTCTGCGAAAATAAAAAGATGTGACATCTCTCTATGCTTAGAAACATAATATCGATCTTTTACCTATTGCAGATCGAAGGATAACTAATGATAGCGCAGTATATAAATTGGCCAGAGTAGAATAGGACTTTGGAAGGATAGGATAGCCGGAACCTAATTTTTCCCCGAGATCAAGGACCTCTAGTAGTTGGACGTAATTACCGAGCTCAATTGCGGAGGGTAAATGAGTGTGAATGTAAATACAGAAAGCTTCCTCCAGGGGGTAGATATGACCCAGGTACAAGACATCTGAAGGCGAATGCCACACCTCCAAGACCTATTACCGTAGACTCTCGAAAAAAGGATAAAGACATTAAATATTCAAAATCCAAATTCAGGAGGGTGGGGGACGGGAGCCGCATGCTTCTCTAGTTATGATAGTGGACATTTTGTTAATGGACAGCTAGCATTATCGGACTCCCTACCGGGCCCGGTAGGGCCCCGTGGTGTTTTCCTATTACATCTCTTTGGCTGGTATCCTTAGAAACTTTAAGCTCATGGTTTGGTCTCGCTCATAGCTTGTGATCAGGAAAATATGTGCTACATGCCTAAACTAATAAGCAAGGATACATCTTGAAGAAATAAAAAAGCCAGAAGGGTTTTCCAAATTAGAACTCAAAAACCACTGGCATGAATGCACAAGGCAGCAAGCATATCGTCGCTGGAGAAGTTACTAGCACTGTCGCCGTCAGAAATTTCTGATTTTTGTTGCAGATATCCTGATCCGAGAGGGTCAATTGAGTTTCCCGGTAACCCTTCTGCGAAATCCCAGGCATTGTGCTGGGAGTCGAATTCGGTTGCATTAGTTCTTTCGCTTTGTTGCGACATCACCGTCACTATAGTTAAAGCAAAAGACTCGTGGAAGTATTTAAAAGGGAAAATAAGGCTCGTAGTGGAATAATTGGCTCAGTCTTATCTTAACACTTGGAGCACTTGATAATCTATTTAACCCCCTTCTCTTTCTCGCGGGCTGTTAAAAACGATCCCTGGAGAGCCGGCCCCTATAAATGGTGGCCCGAATGAAGAGTTTACACTACCGCTTATTGAGTGCAGGAAGTACGGAAAGAGCTTTACTGAAGGGGAGAGCGAGAGAGATTACAGGTTAAACAAGAGTTTTGTTGAGACGAGTTTCGTTGCATTCGTCTATGGTTGAGGGAGAGATGTAAAAGGAGAGGAAAGGAAAGAGAGCAAAAACGACAAGCGAGCCCCACAACCAAGGACAACCAAGACGACCTTATGACAAAGCTAAGCGAACAACCCATGATATCTAACATATCTAAGACAGGCTTATCGTTTATTCTATCGGTTACATCGCATCAACATATATGATACTACTCATGATTTGATTCTGTGCTCTCGGCTCATGAATTAGTTTCCCTATTTTAACTCATGCCGCAGGTAACATTTTTATCTCGGTTACCTTGAACAGTAACTAGGCGTGTTGCAGAAGAAGAAAAGGAACTACCTCACTACTAGCTGAGCAGTGAGTTAAACAGGACGTGAGCCTACAAATGAGGTTCCTTTGAAAACAAAAAAAAACAAAAACAAAGCGAGGGATGGTGAGGGGTTTAAGAGAGCCATTCGGGCTGCGTCCTCTTGCGGAAGACTACTAAGAATTTTAGATGGGGCTAAATTTCTGTTATGAAGCTATTGATGGCTTTACCCTAGGCGGAAAATTTGGCCGGTTGTGTCTATCCCCAAGATCTACCGCACTGGAAATCAAATGGACAGTTTCTTATGAGACTTCTTATCATTCATAGGAAATAGGACTGGATAGAATTTTTCACGCTCGCCTGTCCGGAAATAATTCCGGTAGAATGGCAGACACCCTAGCGCTGCACGCCGTATTTTCCAATCACCTGGGATAATGTTCTTCTCTTCCAACTAAGCTACACAAGGCTTCCTTCCACCACACTAAGCAATGTCTCAGGCTTCACGAGGGTACTTGAGCTCTCTATTGTGGTTCGCTGTTGGAAGACTCTGCATGGGTTGTGCCTCAGGCTTCTGGCCGCAGTCTCATTACATTAACCAATTGAAAAAAGTGCAATTGCTCTCGCGAATAATTAAAAAACCCTAGCTCTTCCCCCCCGACTTTTACGAAGGTTCTGCATCTTGCTCGCTGTAGCCTTGCACTCTTGGCATATTACATAACAACAAGTGCAGATTCATCATGGATCACGTGTAGGTTTTTTTTTGCTTTTTTGCTGATGTCGCAAGAGGCGATAGACGCCAAATCGAAACAGGCACAGATCTTGCAGCACCGTCGGAGCTTGCGATTTGCAAAACAGGAACCTTCCCGGCACCACACCACTTCAGCCTAGTCTCATTTGATAAGTTCGGAAATCTAGAACAGCTTCCAGCAGGACTTGGTGATCTACCACTTTATCTCGATCACGATGGTTTTTTCTCCGTCAACGGTCCGCTGGACCTTACCATCCTTTCTCACACAGCAGTCACTTCTGTCGACCATGATAGCCATCCTAGGATTGAACCTTTGATTACTAACATTCCTAGCTTCTCCGGCGAAAATCCACAGGTCGCGCTTGACCATTGCCAGCGTAAGAATGATGGTGCCATTAGCAGGTCTGCCACCTCTCCCCTAAACTTACGCCCTCCCTAATAATTCTGTAGTGGATCACGAGCGCGTCCTGCGAGAAGGACTTACTTTTGCAGCGAGCCAGGTTGCGCCTGGCGATCCTCATTTCCGACCAAGCAAGCGCTGGACCGCCACCACGAAGCGAAGCATCTCAATATCCGTGTGGACTGTCCGATTGCGGGTTGTGAGAGGGTTGGGGATAAGGGAATTAAAAGGAAGGATAACCTTCCTGCTCATGTATTGAACAAACATGGGATCAGGTTGTCTCGTCTATCCCAGGGTAATTCAGCGAGGTGAAATCATGATATATCACTCGGATGGATTGGGGTTTTTTTTAGCGGAATTGCATCGCTTGTGGGCGGCATGCTTCTGGGAGTGCCAATTGGCGGTGCCGGCGGGGTATTCCGCTTGCATGCTGTGTTTTTTCGATTTTTCCTTTATTTTTGCTTGTTGGTTAGCTTTAAGCTCTCAAATGAATAGTCTATATCATACTTGGCATGGCCATCCGCAGAAGGGGGGTTTTTTTGAAAACGAATAAAAGATTTCCATGATGAACAGAAAAATGTGGTTTTCTCTGGCATAGAGACAGGAGATTGACTTGCGCTCTTGAATTTCGGTATGTCACTGAACCTTGCCGATGTCCACAAACAATTATGCCAGTAGCTATGAGGCTTCTTGAGTACATTAGTGGCCAAGGGGATAATAGGAATTTAGCATTCTTGGCTCGATATCGAGATCGATCAAGGGAGTAGGGGTTAGGGTTTGTGTGCTGGGGGTCCGCTGTGCATGTACCACACTCCGGACTGCTGGGGGTCTTAGTGTTCACAACATGAACCATGGATCGAGTGCTATAGGTAGTATAATACCCGAGTACGGGCACCGAGGAGACAAAGCCACAAGCCACTCTACTCCAGCTACCGGTATATCTGTCATTCGAATACCAGTCCAGTACCGATTTCCGCTATGGGAATCTGCCCATCATACCACTTTAGATCTACCCGAGTACAAAAGCATGTGTCACCTACCTTAATTGTATTCACTACGTACCCGGTATAGCTACCATAAATTGCTATACTAGTGTCACAATCGACGCGAGGGAGAAAAGGAATGGTGGGAATGCCCACAGTGGGTGTAATCCATTCCCCGAGCCCGAAAGGAACTCTCCCAGCGAGCGGCGGAAATTTCGGGCAGACGTGCAAGCAGCACTCGAGTACCAGGGTTTGCTTATCAAAACCCCCGGTTAGTTGCCCTTCCAATAATGTAGCACTGGCTATGGATCATCAAATGCAGAAATCCCACGGATGTTTTCTCATTTTTATTTATCAGAAGGGGTATCCGCAGCAGTTAAACTGATGCGACGGAATTGGGTGATTACTAGAGTACGGTACTATAAGGTAGCACACACATCTTGCATCCACAACCAATGACTACCGGGTAACCGAGACTCTCTGCACACTTATCCATCGGTGGTCTCGAGATAAGCCACTATTTCTCGCACGATTTTTATTACGCGTGGGCCTAGCGTGCGCGGAAAGTACTGTGATGCGCCAGCCCCCTCTCTAACTCAGCCACGTAGACACACTACCGGTATCAAACCGGTATCCGAAGATACAATACCGGGCCTAGATATACACCAGGGAATCTATCAGAAAGCAAAGTATGTCAACTAGTTTGATAAACACTCGGGAAACAGCATCACCTTTTGACAGCGACGCCCGGATGGTATATATTTTGATTCTTAGAACACGCCTAAGCAAAACAAACAAACTCGAAGTAGCTTCTTTATTCTAGGTCCTTTAACTCTTTTCTCTCCTCTAACTTAGCAACGCCAGATATAATATTTTTCCTTTATACGCTTAGATTGTAACTTGGTGGGCTGAGGAAGAAAGAAATCACAGCAACCAATGACGGGCATTGAGGCAGTACACATTAAGTCTATGACTAATGTATCCTTGTGAACAAAAATAAGTACGGTAGAAAAACGGGAAAGGCGAGAGACTTCTAGGGACCATTCACGCTGCATGTCACTGCGCAAGGCTGAATGGAATTTTGTTGGTGGACGGAAAGACTGACAAGACTACCGAAGCGACATTCCTGCTGGCGGATATGAGGTCAGGCGGTGCATATCCTCAGGTTTTGCCATTCTAGCCAGCTAGGTTGCTATCATGTTGGCAGTCTCTCATCTAGAAATCAACCCTTGTAAAAGATAGTGCAGGATGAAATTTGAGGCTTGTCGGTTAGAATATGCTGTATATGTGGGATCACAGATACTGGACGGCGTAATTTTCAGGCAGAGTACTGTACAGTACTGGTATGGTATGATCTCTCATAAACCATCGCCTGGGACGGGTTTCTTCTCTAACCATATTTCTCAAGGCTTTTTTTTCCCTTGCACTCGCCCCAGGCAAAGAATTACCCGGAAACATGTATTGAAAAAATATACTCGAGATACATGTGTGCAAAACCCTTGCAATTGTCTGCGCCCGTCTGAAAACTCTAAACTTGTATTTTCGAAGACGGTCCTTCTTCCCTGTGACGAGTAAGCAATGTCTCAGGCTTTGTGGGGGCGCTTAAGGTGCTCAGAGGTAGGTCGCTTCAGGGAGACTGCATGTCAGATGTCTCAGGCTTCCGGGCTGACATTCATGGCATTAGCCAATTGGAAAAGGGTGCATTTCCTTCCAACGAGAATTCAAAAAGTCCCCTCTCCCTCCTTCTCATTCCTCAAATGTTTTTCCACTGCTCGCCACACTTCTGCACTCTTGCGGCAGATTACATAACAGCGGCTGCAACATTATTCATGGATCACATGTAGGTTTTTTTTTTTTGCTGACCGTCGTTGTTGACAGGCGGGCTCCTCTCTGGTAGGAGAATTGCGACACGGTTGCTGCTGCGCCGGTAAAGCCCTTGATTGGCGGAGTGACAACATCCCTTGCGGGCCAGGAGTTCAGCCTTGTCTCATTTGACAAGTCCGGATACCCACAACCGTTACCACCTGGACTTGGCGATCTACCACTCTACTAGTACTCGTCCCAGGCAACAAGTACCCGGAAACAGGGATTAGACTTTTGTATGATAAACCCCCTGCAATTATCTGAGCGCTCAAACAAAATTAACCCCCCCTGTTTCCGGGTACTTCTTGCCTGGGACGAGTATTCCGATGATGACGGCTTTTTCTCCGTGAATGGTCCCCTAGACGTTGGAGTCTTTTCTCCCCACATAAAATTCGCACCTGTTAACCATGGTAACCACTCGACGATCCTGTCCTCGATCACCAGCATTACCGGCATCACCGGTGAATGCTCGCACATCGCTCCCGACGGTCACCCTTGCCTCTCAAATGATGATACTATTAGCAGGTTTGCTACTTCTCCACCCCCTACGCCATTTATCCCGTATCCCTCCCTAATGGTTCAGTAGTGGGGCACAAGCGAGTTCTGAGAGGAGGAGTTATCCCTGCCGTGAGCCAGGTTGCACCTGGCGATACTCGTTTCCGACTAAGCAGGCATTAGACCGCCACTACGAAGTGAAGCACCTTAACAAGCGTGTGGATTGTCCAATCCCCGGGTGCGAGAAGGTTGGGGATAAGGGGATCAAAAGAAAGGATAACCTTCCCGCTCATGTATTGAACAAACATGGGATCAGGTTGTCTCGTGAATCCCTGGGTAATTAAGCGAGGTGTGATTAAGGGATATCACTCCCGTTTCGTTAGTTGTAGCGAAATTTCCTCGCTCGTGAAAGGAAGATGTTTCTGTTGGTAGGATAGTGCTTATGTGGTTCATTCCTTTGATCTCCTTTTCTATCTCTTTTGCTTATCGGTTAGCCTTCAGTCTTCAATTGATATTTGACTTCCATTTTGTCCTGGGCATGACTTATCGGTGCTCGGAATTTTCTTGAAAACTGAAAAATCTCTGCGAAAATAAAATGATGCGACATCTCTCTGATTAGAAACAAAATATCGACCTTTGCCTAATATTCCTTGCAGATCGAAGGATAACTAATGATAGCACAATATATAGAGTGAGCAGACCAGAATAGGACTTCGGTAAGGAAGAGCATAGTGGGAACCTAATTTCTTCCCGAGATCAAGGCCCTATGGTAGTTAGACGTAGGTACCGAGCTCAATCGCAGAGAGTAAATGAGTGAACATAAATGCGCAAAGCGCCCTCCACGTGGTAAATATGACTCAGGTACAAGACGTCTGGAGGCGAATGACACACCTCCAAGACCTACCAATTTTCCAAAGCCAAAGAAATACATTGAGATAATAACCAGTATGAGAGAATGAAGTAAGAAAACCAAGACCATGTAAACGAGCTATTCCATCAATCAACCTTGGTGCATATTTGCACTGGCGGAGGCGATGGGGGAGATGTCGCTGCCCTTGTCGCTTGAGATCGTTGGCACCGATAGATCTCACACTGAGGCAGGGGGCCGAGAAGGTGACATAATTGCCTGCCGTTCGGTGGCCAATGACTCCCCAATCCTAGGCAGGCTATTTGCCCTTCCGGCATGGAACTTGCATGCAGCCCTGGCAGTGTTTTTCGATGCAAAACGGGGCGCTTGTTAACCACGGTTTGTGTTCATCGCGAATAGCAGTTTGATTGCTCTGGTTGGCAGTTTTCCATCGTGGCTTCCTGTTACTATTAGCTATTTCTTTTCATGGGTGGGTTAGACTTTGGTGGGGTGTAACAAACACATTCCCGACGGTGTTTTCGTTAAACGGGGAACAACTAATAATAGTGCGTATCGTGATCGTTGACTATCTTCATAGTCTCGTTGGAGGAAGTCTTATCATCATAAGACCGGAAGGTACAAAGTCCAATCGCTAGAGGACTAGGTGCTTGCATTCAAGCATGAAAGGTTTGCGTAAGAAGTAGAATAGTAGAGCGGTATATTTTGCACCACGGGAAGGTCACTGTCAAAGGGCTTGGCCCGTGCTCCAGTGTCCAAGTGTTGTATTACTTAGATGGTTGCGTGAAGATCCTATCTCTTGGTCGTTTTTTTTTTTTTTTTTT
>Ga0307509_10002114_pt1 | contig 32723 bp, 36 predicted proteins | sample 10_EM_MG_FD_202245 | JGI IMG/M metagenome (GOLD analysis project Ga0307509, IMG submission 202245) | Populus trichocarpa ectomycorrhiza microbial communities from riparian zone in the Pacific Northwest, United States - 10_EM | ecosystem: Host-associated > Plants > Roots > Unclassified | place...
AGGTGCCGCCTGCTTCCACACCCCCACCTACCCGAATTATTAGGAAAAACCTTTCTCCGTCTGACGTCACCCACCAACCCACCCAGCACCCCCCTCCTCCCCACCCCCTCCACAGAACCCAAATAACCCGGAGAAAGCACCCGGGGATTAAGATGAGAGTCTTGCATACGGTATCCCTTATCACGTCAAGCCCCCCACTATGGCCTACCTCGACACCCACCTCTCTACAATATTCCGCTCATGGTCCGAGATCCGTGGGTCAAACATGAGGAAGAAGGGCAGAGGAGGGAGGGGGGGATGGGAGGAGTAGGGGGGGTAGGGTAGTAGGAGGGCTATATATTCTGACGAAATACCTATGATACCTCCATCCTATATCATACATACCATATCCTACCCTTGCGGTATAGTACGCCCCCAGGGCATTCCCTCGAAATATCAAAGTCTCGCCACGATGTCTTCAGAGAAAGTTTCAGGCGCAACCGGGACTGGGAAGAACGCGGACATCCCATACGCGATTCCTGAGTGTCCGGTTACCAAGATTCGAACACCATATGTACCCAGTGAGAAGGACTCAGAGGCTGTTCCCAATCCCGGTTGTCTCCCTCTTCTCTTCTCTTCTCTCTCCTCCTCCTTCTTTCTTCCTGTCCCACAATCCTCCTGTCGGTCCATCTCTCCAATAGAGTACTGTACTAATTGAAACATGCTTATTCTCCAGGAACCCCACGAGCGAACATAGCACCAACAACTGCTACACCCTGCGGTACCACAAAAGATGACTGGGCCAAATCTCACTCCCACCAATCGGTCCTCCATCAACACTGTGCATTCTGGGACCCGGATGGAGACGGTATAGTCTGGCCGCGCGACACATACCTTGGTTTTCGAGCCATCGGGTTTGGTATCATCCTCTCCGTGGTGGCCATGGTGATTGTCCACGGAGCTTTCTCATGGACTACCACTGGCGGGATGGTTCCAGATCCGTTATTCAGATTATACCTGAAGAATATGTACCGTTGCAAGCACGGTAGTGACACCGGGGCTTATGATTCCGAAGGGAGGTTCGTGCCGCAGAAGTTTGAGGACTTTTTCACGAAGTATGGGGATGGGGAGAAAGTTAGCAAAAAGCAGATTCTGGAGGGAGTCAGCGCACAGAGATGTGTGGCGGATTTTTTTGGGTGGACGGCAGAGGCTTTGGAGTGCGAGTACTCCCATAAATTGCCTCATGTATATTGGATTGGGGGGCTAATAGTGTTGAGATACAGGGGCCGCTACTTATTTATTACTCTGGCCTGAGGACGGAATTTTGAAAAAGGAAGATGTGAGGGGGGTTTACGACGGAAGCATTTTTCCCGAGATGGCCAGGAGGCGGGCTGCCAAGGGGAAAGAAAACTGATTAAAGCTTCACCAGAGAATTGGGAGACTTTAGGGTTTCGGGATTTTGGGGTCCTGGGCCCCGTCATGAAGGCATTTGGAGTTTGTAACTACAAGGGATATCACGAGGATAGCCAGAGGGTTGTTTATTAGTATTATTTAAATTTGATTCCTCTTTTATCGGCAATCAAGGTGGTCTTTTAAAATATCCCCGAAGAGACTACACTAATGCAATCAAATCTCGGGCACAACATTGGGTCTAGACGGAACTGGCCTCCAGAACAAACGACGATTTCGGGCTGCCGAGAAGTCGGAATGTCTCATCTCGGATCTATCCGCGAAATGAGCTAAAATCCATTACCATAACAGTTCCCACACTACCCCGCATCCCCATGTTATCATTGGACCACTAACCAGTTCTGTTCGCAACCTCCGAAAGTGTCCACTCTCCTCGACCTGTGCCGGAGGGAAAAGGGGGGGGGAAAGGCGGGGGATAGGAAAAAGATCTGACTTCCAACTCTGAGGAAACAATTGCACGTTAAAATTCTAGAGACTTTTTTAATGATGATATCACGAACTCTCGGCCGATGCTTAACCCCTCGCCAAAAGAGCCAGGTGGACAGGTTGAACATCATGTCCTCGACATCACCGTAGGGTTAGGGTTCCAAAACATCCGGATGAGGCCTAGAACCTCACACCTGTCCTACCAGCGCCCACGATCACATCCACGAAAGTACCGGCGGTAGTACAACACGAGTGTCTGCAGAGCACATCACTGCACGCGGCATCCTGGAAAGAAACAAAGTTGGCACAGCTCACCTCACCACATCCGGCACGATAGTATCAGAAGAGCTCCCGAACTAGGAATAGCAAGACCTCCGGCATCGATTGAATTGAACTGGGGCTGGGCTATCCGGTACAAGTCCGTCCACGTGTATTGTCTTAGTTCCTGCGGGGGCTGTACTCTCAATGGACGGAGCTCCGTAGTGCCCCTGCTGATCAAGTGCCATCCTCTCTATATAACATATCTCATCAGGCCTTTCTTCCCCCTCCATCAAGAAAAGTATTTGTGGTAAGTGTACAGATTCGGTAGTTATGATGAGGTTCACAAAATTTCTTGGGCTCGGGGCCTGTTTGGCGGGGATGGTGGGGGCCAGGTCTGGGATTATGGAAGTTCTGGATGGGTGGAAATATAGTCCGTACGCGAGGTACCCGACGGATTTTACGAGAGGGATTATTCCGGTATGTTATTTCTTCCTTCCCGAGCGACTAGTAATGGAACTGGTGATTGATGGAGAATCGTGGGCGTAGAAAAGAATGCATTCGCATAATGATTGTTGGAGGGATGTTCCATTATATTCAGGTACGCGCATGGCCTCCGCTAGTAAGCAGAGGAGAGAAGCCAGTAGACTAACAGAGGTGAGCAGCAATTGCCAGTGGGGCGATATCAGTGGAAGCAGATATCTGGGTGATTAACAAAACTTTGTATGTAAGTATCCGAACCTAATCCCCCCTCCTAAGGAACAGTCCTGAAGGAAATCCAAGGTCGGCCATGACCCCTCTGCCCTAACTGAGGGCCGCACCTTCGGAAACCTATACATAAACCCTCTAGTTGATATCCTCACAAGGCAAAATCCTACCTCGCGTTTCATGCCCTCAAGAACCCGGAAGTGAGTCCCCGTCCCCCTTCTCTTCCTTTCCCAACCCTTCCTGAAAATTCCCTAACACAACCCAACCAGCGGCGTGTTCGATTCCTCAATTGGCCAAACCCTCTTCCTCTCCATCGACCTCAAAACCCCGGGCGAGGAAGCCTGGTCCGTAGTTGTTAAAGCCCTAGAGCCACTCCGAGCCTTGGATTACCTCTCCTCTATAAAAGACAACGTCCTGATCCCCGGCCCAGTAACCGTGATAGGATCTGGAGACACACCCCTGGAAGCTATCCGCCGGTTATCCACGAGAGACTACTTCTTGGATGGCCCGCTACTGGCACTCGATGCGCAAAACATCACGAGAGCAATTTCGCTAATGGCGAGTGCGCCACTGTCCGCTGCAGTGGGGGAAATCGGGCCGCAGGGGTTGAATGCGGCGCAGAGGAGAATAATCAGGAAGCAGGTGGAAGACGCACATAAGAGGGGGATTCTCGCTAGGTATTGGGATATACCCGGATGGCCGGTGAGCCTCAGGAATGGGATCTGGAGGGATCTCCTATATGCCGGGGTGGATTTGTTGAACGTAGATGATCTAGAGGCGGGGGCTGGTGTTGTTGGTGCTGTGGGGTGGTAGATATTTTATTTATTTATTATTTTTTCCCTGCTGGGAGATATATCCTCTGGTTTGGGGGACGATGTTGAGTGTGGATCAACTGTGATGCCAAATTTGTAGTTTTGTGGCTATCCCAGTAGACAGTTCGAGGGGTAAGGTATATCCGGTAGCAGAGGTGTGCCGAATAACGATAAAATTGCTGTGGTAAGAAAGTTGCCGGACAGTAACAGAATAATGTGTTACTACAAGTTTAAAAATATCTCCCTTAACCCCCCATCTCCAATTTGTTGCCGAATCTGATGATAGGAGTAGTGTTAATGTAGCTCAATCACACGGAAGAACTCTTCTTCTGTACCCTCATATCTCTTCCCATTATCCTTTTCCGATAGGCATTTTCAGTCGTTGTGGTATTGACTATAGTGGGAGATGGGTCCAGGTTACCATAAGATTATAATGCCGTTGCAGCCATAGCATGATCTTCTGCGGATCTAATTCCGCAATTGTCCGGCAACTTTCTTGCCGCGAGCGTACTCGTCATTAGACCGTCAGGTCCTCCACCCAGCACAGAAAACTTTACTATCTCAATCAATCTCGCAAGGATAGGCAGAATCCGCTGGTGAGTGACAACCTATGATCATTTAATCATCATTCATCATGCTCTCTCCCCCGAACGTTTGACTTACTAAATTTAGGATCATAGGGCATTGCCCCCCCCTCCCCCCGCTCCATGAAAACAGCATTTCCAAAAAATGCCTTTTAGGCATTATTGCGTCTTCAACCCTCCGTCTTTAGCAATCATCATTCGTTTCTCTATGGGAATAGGTGGGCCCCCTACGCCCTGTTATTATAACATGGGGCAAGTTCCGCCTGCTGCGGAGCAGGGTGTGCAGCCGTAGGTCTCTGCCACTTTTTGTTCACATCCGTCCTCTCGGTTTCCTACGAGCATAAAGCCGAGTTTCGCGAACCAAGGTCTATCAATAACCATCCTCTAACTTCGACTGCCGAAAGGCAATAATGCCCCGTTCACAGCCCAGGGAAACAGATTCCTCGGAGCAGTGCCAGCGATAGTATAGCATACTATAACTGAGCACAAAAGCCCTCTGCCGGAATGACACTAGCATGGAAGGACCTTTAGGCCAATTATGGGGCATTAATGAATTCCCCGCAGATGAGCCCCGTTAAAAACGTGGCGCAAAGGCATTTCGAGTGCGCTTTTCAAAGGGCAGCGCCTGCATTCGTATTCGCTTCGTTGGATGAGGATTGCGAGATATGCTAGTTGAGGATGAGGCCCAGGCCTCGATGGTGTTTGCAAGATCTGCCGAAGAATATTGGCAAGCTGAAACTCAGTACTGACATTCCGAAGTCCTTGACGGCGCTCGTTATGAATTTGAGGGGCAAACCAGTATGTATTTTATGACCATTTTTTGAGCTTTTGAGACAAGAGCATGCCGCAATGGTATACAAATCCTGCTCCATTGAACTCCGATCGCATCCGCGTAGCTGATAAGAGCTAGTACGGTACCAATGATAGCGCGAAAAAGTCACCTGACCACCAACACGCGCCATACATGAGAGTGATAGCTCATATAACGATTGGCATACACTAGTTCTTTCGTGGCCTGCATAAAGTGCTACCGGGGTTGAGGCATCCTTGTGCTTTTTGGTGCTATCAACCAGTAATAAATTTATATGATTCGCATTTTAGCCGGGGCCTACAGTACTTTACGCCCCCGGTAACTTCCTTGCTGGGATCTTTGTGAGTTTCCTGTATCTGCATCTATCGCTGAAGATCAAGCTTATGACCTCTGAGGGAAGTGTAATTTCTTGCCCTTCCACGGATACCATAAATGATTGGGGATCTCACCGCGCCTGTTTTGATCTGAGATGTAGTGTACAGTACAGTACGTTACGATTCAGAGGGGTTCATGGTAGCGCCGTACTGTATACAGACGGCTTCTTGGTTCACGATGTAATTCCGCTGCTAGCTTGACAAGGTCCATAGACAAGGGGCTAATGCTGGAGAGAGAAAGGTGGGATTGTTGATTGTTAATTGGAGTTCCAGAGCACAGGATGATATTAACTTGAGAAAAAGTTTCAACACTAGCGACTGCGTCTTTCTTGTGCCAAGCTTGACACTATCAACTATTACCTATGAACCACCAAGCCATCTTGGAAACCACCTCAAAAGCTACCACTAGCACTGCGGGTCATCTTTCCAGTTCGCGGCTCCCGAACCACGAATCTCCGCGCTCAACCGGCGCGGTGAGACTCAATGTTCGTGCTAGCACTTACTTAAAGCATGGGCACAGGAACGGCCACTACAAAACTAGATTTGCCCGTTTCGCAAAGTCTCAATGTACCCCTAAGCACGTCTACTAACTTACCACTGGATCGCTACCAAATTCAGGCTAGCGCCACAAATATCAACCACGAACCGCGCTACCAATTATTCGCATTGGGAAGCTCAGCAAAGCAACTTTAAACCTCACGATCCTTGCAACGGTAGAGATAACCAGGACTCAAGTACCAGTAGCGTACCAGCAAAGTCGACCATCCATCCAGTCCGCCACGTTCCGGGCGATGCAATGTCAAGAAGAAGAGTGAGAAAAAAGAAAAAAGAAAAACAAAAAAAACAAAAAACAAAGAGAAAAACAAAGCGAACCACACCATTTTCTACTCTACATGGACACCTCAGTCAAATTCGAGCATTCGACCAAAAATAAACCAACCACTCAGGATGTAGCCCCACATCAGCCCAGAGTTGAAGGTGAATAGCACAGCTAAGATACTTCTACTCTCCCATTTCCCCTCACACCCTCCTTCGCAAAACCTGGTCTTGCTTTGCGTCTTACTCCGCTCCGCTCAGCTCTCCCAGGCAAGGAAAGGAAAGGAAGAAGGAAAGGAAGGGAAAGCTAGCAAGCAAAAAAATGGCACGTCTGCGAAAGACCATCCTCAGCGTCTTCTTCGTCCTGCGATTCCTACAACTTGTTGCGTCGGCTATCACGGGGTTTATATATTGCTATCTGATTTGGCACCATAATAACCATTACTGCGCATTATATCCCTCCGACTGCCTGCCCTCTGAGTGGAGGAATTCGCACATTCCGTACCAGTACATTTTTATCGTCATTACGGTAAGCGCGCCTAACTCCCCATCCATTCTTTCCTTCCTTCCATTCATCCATCTCTATTTTAGCTTTCAGATATCTCTACTTGAGCTTTCAAATTTGATTTTTCTTCTTCTTCTTTCCTACGCCGTCTGTCTGCCATCAAGTTACTGACCGAGATAAATCGCACAAATCGCAGAGTGTTTTATGCTTCGTCAACATCCTAGCAACGACGATATACTTCATCACTATTACCGAGAAAATCGTCTACCCAGTGCTCGTGATCACGGATGGCATCGTCCTGGCAACGTACACCGCGGGGTTCATACTGGTATTCCGCGTGCCGGGAAGTCACTTTTGGTGCTACTTCCTTCAAGTACCAGAAGACCTGAAATCGAATGTGGCCGAGAAGAATTGCGTTATAGGACAGAGTGGGAAAGGCTCTTTGGCTTGCGTCGTGTATGACCACCCCCTCCCCTCCCTCCCTCTTAAGCTAAAGCACCCCCCAGCGAGCGAAGCTAGAAGCAATCGAGCTAACGAGTGATAAAATAAAAAATTTGATAATTTTTCAGCGGCCTAACGGCTTTTATCCTAATCCTAGCGATCCTAAAGTCCGTGAGGAAGTGCTGCTGCTGCATCGGGCGCTCCACCGATAGCGAAGAAGGGACCTCGTCGCTCGTCGGTGACCCCGGTGCGACCGGCGGCGGCGGTGGTCCCAGCACGGGGAGCCACATCAGCGTGGATATCGACGTGGCGGCCTTCATGCCGCACGAGCAGCGCATGGTGATTGGCATCGGGGACGCAGCGGAGGTGGCGGAGGACGAGAAGCCCGCGCGCCCCATCGAACCTCACCCCGCCGAGAGGGAGGTGGCCATGCCCGTGGGCGAGATGGAGATCACGGAGATGTCCAGGAGGCATGGGGATAATCTAATTTAACCCGGGTTTTTTTGGTTGCGTCCGGGGTTTTTCGGTTGCGTCCGGGGTCCTGTCGTATTTGTATCTGTATGTGTATGTTTATATATGTGTGTGTGTGTGTAATGTTGCGTGGCTGCCAGAACTTATGAATGAAATGTTGTGATGAGGTGGGATTCGGTAATAGATTGATTATTTATTTATTTTTAAGGTATCCGTCGAAAGTGGAGTAATTAATTATGGAAGGGTTTGGAAGGTCGTGAGGGGAAATATATTCGCGTGTACTATATCATAAAGTCGGGTGAGAAAAAAAACCAGGTCATTGTCTATTTACGCCAAAAACAGCCATCTTCAGAAACTCATAGCTCAAAACTACCCAGGTAGATATTTCTATCACGGAGATGTCAAACCTATAAATTGATAACTCATGATCATTTTTTGTGCAATACGGTAGTGCAGTAGGATTGGAGATTTTGTATGGGGGCTGCAATACTAGTATGATACCGTACGAGCCTCGCGATAAAAGAAACCGACCCCCCCTCCCCCCCGTTTTACACTAAAAATGGGGCCTTTTCACCTCATAAAATCACACCTAACCTAGTTGCTTTGCAAAAAAAATATTAAAATTCCCCAGAGTCTTTGGACCCATCTATATAATCTTATCATTTCATATGTGACAAAGCTCTATTAGTTAATAATACCCATAGTGCAATACCAGAAACCACAATGGCGGCCAAAAGGTATCTTAAATTTTGTATCATATGAGTCCCATACAAAGGAACATTGCAAGCACCTCCAATGACAATCTCCTAAGCCCTCAAACCCCTGTGGGAGAGAATGGGAAAATTCTCATAATTTTTACCTATATAGAAAGTCTCAACACAACTGCCTCCACTATACCTCGGTTTCATTAAATCTATCCAGCTTTGGAATGGGTTGTGAATGTCCAAAGTCAGCCATTTTCGGTGCAAAGCGAAAGCGTGGGAGAGATCGGTTTCCTTTTTGTCGCCAAGATGGTACAGTACTGTACAGTATACTAGGACAAAAGGGTTCGTCCGATGCCCTTTTTACACCAAAAGTGCCCATCTTCACCACCCCCTCTCTCATTACGCAATAATGCCTATGAGAATCAGCGAAAACTTGTCCTTGCATTAGCAAACCCCGTAGATAACATGAAGAAGGTTACAGAATCCTTAAATATTATCAAGTGATGGAGAACTTGGTTGTTTAAGTATCTGGCATTGGTTGCCATGTACCAGTCGTGTAACAAAAGTCCTGGCACCCCCGACTGAGTGATGGGACAAGAATGCCTCCAAGTTTACCACTTTGTATGTCCTCCCTCAGGCTGAATTAATGAAAGAATATAAATTACAAGGTTCTGTTTCTCATGATCGCATTTCTGCTTTGAGCGCTGAGGTATGTGGAGTGGTCGAGGTGAAGCAAGTTGAATAATAAAATTTTACCAGGGTGCCAGGACTTTTGTTACACGACTGTACCTTTTTGTATGGAGCCTCATACAAAAATTTAGGTCACTTTCACACTTGTTGACGCAGTCATGAACAACTAAAACAGCTTTGATTCCTTACACTTCTATCATATCATACTTGAAGAGGTTTCAATAGATAGTGATTCCCTAGCTTGATAGAAGGATTTTTCAAGTGTTTTTATATAAGCAGTGTTGAGAATTGTTTGTTTAAAAATGTCCATTTTTGGTGTAAAAAGGGCATCGGACGAACCCTTTTGTCCTAGTATCATACTGGTACAAAAGATACTGACAACCACCTTTTGTCCTATGATACTTGTTATTATAGGTTCTCACTGGTTTCTCCATCCCATAATAAACCCTCTATCCAATTTTCCTTTCTTGAAAACTACATCTCTACCTGTTCCCCAGCTTGATTTGGTGCCTAAAGTGGAACCCCTCGGATTCGTTGGGGGGTGATTAAATGGTTGGTTGGTTGGTAAAAGAGTGCTCGTTTTTTTTTGTGTAAAATGGCCATCGGCTCGAGTTTTTTTTGTCGCCCGATCTTCCTTCCTTCCTCTTGCAGTGACCGTTAGAAAAGTTCCATGTCCCAATACTAGAATGCCTAATAGCACTGCATACAATTCTCCGAAATTAAAAAAAAAAACAGGGTATCATACTCTAGACACAAGCTATAGTGTTGGTAAAATTACAAGCTCTAATCAAGTGAGATGAGCCTGTCCTGGTGTGCTGAAAAGTGGCACTTTTGGTGGGTTTTGGCATTTGTCCCCGAACTTTTCCAACGCATGATAATTCTCTTCACTATGGGTACGGAGGTAATATTTATTCGTGAAATTTTTACCAGTGGCCCACTGATGTGTTCAAGTCACCAGTTCAAGCACTATACTATGGCAGTAGCCAGGCGGGGTTTAGGGTGCTTTTAGACGTTTACGGAACTAAGGGCAGTCTGTAACTCGAACTAGCCGACGCTAGGTCCATCCTCTCCTATATTTTTTTGTACGACATTTTGGTAAATCCTTGGGATAGCACCTCTAAACCTTCCACTTGTATCAATACAGGTACAGTACCAAGCAAAGCCCATAGTGCGTGCCCTTAGTTTTTTTGCATAACCCCCCCGTCTCCCCACACCAACACCAGTGACCACAATCCGCGCCCCTCCCACCCCACCACACGTTCCAGAAGCCTCCTTCAGCACCCACGAGAATATTGGACTTCCCTCCCCCACTTAATTACCAACCCTATACTTCTCCACCGCGGCCACCTCTTCCGCACTCATCTCCTGATCCCCCTTCCCCTTCACCCCCAACCTCCGCACAACGAGCTTAGCAAGCTCCGCCTTGCTCCCCTTCCCAAATAACCTGTACTGAACTGCGCTTGGGGGCCCAAAATAGGCGCTCCGAGCGGTCTTCACGCCCTGCCAAATCCCAAACGTGGACAGGAACCGACCGAACGTAACTTGCACATCCAGGTCCCGAGCAAGCATGTCCATGTACGGGAAGAACTCGACCTCGAGGGTGTGGCGCGGGGACTTGACAAACGTCTTTTTGAGATCGTTCTGGTAGGCTGCTATGCTATCGTGCATCCGTTCGGGTGATGGGAGAGGGATCTCGTTTTTGAGGACAGAGGTGGCCCATCTCGCCTGCATCTCTGCGACGGGCATGAGAGCGCCCCTAGAGCGCTGTTAGTTTGGTAGAGTAAGGTGGGGTGGGGGGCAAACAGCGCTTGACATAGTCCAATAAAAAAGAGTCCTGGATGCCCTGGTGGGACCATTAACTTGTAGAGATTCGCCCAGTTTTCTTTTCCAGCTTCCTCATCAGGATGTACAATTCCGGCTGGGAGGAAGGGGAAGCTCAACTGTTGGCGTTATTAACTGCATTCTCCACGCCGGGGCTCCTTGGGTGGGAGATTAGTGGGGGTAAACATACAGTATATCCCGTTGCAGCAACAACCACGTCCAACGGCTCCACCATCTCCCCATTTGTAAGCTCAACTCCCTTCTTGGTAAACCTTTTTATAGACCCTCGATGTGGGGTCATCGTTCCTGTCCTGAGCCGCTCAAGTAGGTCTGTGCGGATAGTGGGGTGTGCGGCCAGTAGGTCGTGTTCCGGTTTCAGTTCTTTCGGGATAGGGCCAACCGTGCAGTTTAAAACCAATTTCATTAGAGCGATTGCCATGAGGCGAGGTATCCAGTAGAGCATAAAGCGGCCTAGTAGGTATGATCAATGCGTGCCCCAGAAGGAGGGAGGATAGGTATGAGGGCCTTACTCCCAAGGTTCTCGTACGGCTCTCCGAGCATGTAGCGCGGCCATACCCAGGTTCCGGAGCGGGTGATTAGGTGTGTAGATTTAGCGCAAGTGCTCATTTCCGAGCTTATATCGGCTCCTATCGTCACCCCATGCCTCTGTTCAGCCGACTACATCCCCAGTAGAGGGTCAACAGCCTACCAGAATTCCCAATCCCGACGACCGCAACATCCTTCCCCCGAAACCTATCGGTGTCCCGGTAATAATGGCTATGCATCAACTCCCCTTCAAATTTATCTGCGTCCTCCCAATCCGGCACGTTAGGCGTGGAATGATGACCTGTGCACACGAAAACCGCATCGTACGTATCTATCGTTATCTGCCCACCACTCTCCACTTCGACAGTCCACTTCCCACCCTCCACTGGTCGGGCCCTCTGAACACGGTGATTCAAGCGGATGTAAGGTCGCAGCCCAAAAAACTCTACATAGGATTCGAAGTACTGTTGCACCTTTGAATTGTGCTATTTTCGCCGCCCGTTTAGCGAGTGATAATTGAGCGCATGCGAGGGGTGGGGGAGATATACGGGAAACATAGCATACAGCTTCGGATCCATAGGAAAGTCGCTCATCATCATTGTCTCCCGGCAGGTATTGATCACGACGCTGCGGTACATTGAAGAGGCGGCCTCACCGGTTCGTGGGTCGAGGTCTGTGTAGTGCCACTGTCCTATCCATTCATTCTCAAATCAACCTTGCGACGTAAGGGGGGGGTAGAGTACAATAGGAGGGGAAGCATACCGCCGAAATGTCCCTGGGCTTCGAAGCACACGGGTTCGACTCCTGCCTCCAGGCACTGCTTTACGGATACGAGGCCGGAGATTCCAGCCCCGATAATGGCAACTCTTAGGGTCATTGTGAGTGTCGTTCGTTCGTTCGTTCGTCAGCGGTTGAAAGATGGGGGAGTTTGCTAGAGGAATTGTCGTGGACAAAGAGGTTTGCTATTTGCGGAAGCGGAGGGATTGGCAAGGGTTTATGTACTATCCTAGTCCCAGGCAAGAAGTCTAAGCGTGTCAGGGGTGCTCCTAAGATTATGTAAGGTGCAGGATTCCATATCTAACTCCCCACATAATGCCAGCAGGAAGCTTGGCCGGATTAGTATGATACTGTGGGCCCAGCGTTACACAGTAGACACGGCACTGGAGAAAGATTGGCATTGCTGACCTTACTGCAGCTATTAATCACTTTCGGAATCACAGATGAAGAAGTCTCGGTTCAGCCGCTGTGCAGTACAATACCAGTGCTCAAAATGTCGCGACGTCAGTGGGATAGACCCAAGCTTACCCAGAAGTGCATGGAGGTGCATGAAGGAGTACACGAATACCAGGCTTACAGGGCTACAAGCACAGCACTCACTCACTCATGAGAGGTGAAATTCATGAAACCAACCACGCTTCTCGCATCAAGACAAATCATGTCCCCGCTCGCTCGCGGAGGCTTTTGTGCCAGTAGAATAGTATACTCACTGTACAGGTACCCGAGTAATCCAAAAGTACCGGTATCATAGGTCGAGATCTGCACACACAAAACAGGAAGGCCCGGATAGTGCGGGTCTCACCAAGACGGGATAACACGAGTTTCCACCGAGGTCCATATTCACCATCTTCTGGAAAAAGCCCCGTACCGGATCACTAATACGTTTATGCAACCAACGCTGCAGCACCATTTGTAACGCCCCCCCCCCTCCTAGCCTCCGTGAACCCACCGGTGTGCTAGATGGACACGTCCCTTCTCATGATTTGAAAGATAGGACTTGATTTAGGATTCGGTTGCCCAAAATTTGGTCAATTCCGGGCTCTGTGGATGGCACCAGACTAATCCACTCGAGGGGAAAGAACTAACCCAACACTTCTGGCATGCTGAAAAGGAAAAGAAAAATGAATCGGGGGTGTTTGACAAAAGACAATTTCTAATCACGATTCCGGAAAGAACTAAATTTAAGGTTTAAAGGTGTGATTCCACATCGCGAAATCGCCCCGCATGCAAACCAAGGCCCGGGGGAACAAGAGGGTTGCTCAGATTCAGTGTTGCAAAGAAGGCCTTCCGTAATCGGACCCGGGGGATTAGAAGGGGGGGGGGGGTTCTTTAATGTCTTGGTAAGCAAAAATAACAGGAACCTCTACGGTATTAGAATTCCCACCTTCAACCCTGTTGAATGGGTGTTTATTCCTCAGAAGCAGCAAAAGAGGAGCACCAGTGCTAGTTTATTTGCTTCCTCTGCTGTATTTTGCTTCCGTTTCCTATTATTTTATTTGTTTCTTCACACCTCATTGTTTACCATTTTGTTAGAAGGGTTCTATCTTATAGCCCCTCGGTTCGAAAAAGCATGTTCCTAGTCCCTCGATCCAACCCTCCCCCCCCCCTTCGTTGCAACATTGGCTGCTCTTCGGTGTTCAGCACAGTAAGAGTTCCAACTTGGACCCGGTAGGTGGGCTTGGGTGCTGCCTGGTGCTACCCCGTTTAACCTATTAAATCTTAAAGCCAAGTGGTTCCATTACACCCTGTGCAGTCGCCAATAGCCTCTTTTTCTTTCCTTTTTTTGTTCGTATGCTTCCAATATCACACACTACGGTATCTCTTCCCTATAAATAAAACCCCACCCCAGGAAGCCCGGAGAAGGGCATGGCAAAGCATTGATTGGTGTCGATTCAATTGCTAGGAGTAATTGACAAATTCCCCAAGTTTGCTCGCTTGACACAGCCCCCCCATTGTGCCGCCAAAGACTGGGACTTCGGAATCTATCAAATAGAAAAAAGCAAACAAAGCTAATTCGTACCGTATATCCCCCCACTCCAGAAAACCACTCCTATCCATCCAAAATTAGTAAGCCCCTCACAAGACCCCAATAGCCCCCAGAATATGCACACACTCTCTCAAAAAAAAAACTCACAAGAATTCATCCATCAACCCTCACCCCCCCCTCCCCGCTCAAATACCCCCCCTCCCACCAAAGCCCCTCCCTCCACGACGGCAGCATAAACCCATAAGAAGCGTAAACTGTGCCGAACATCCTACACCACCAACCTCCTCCTCATCAGCCCCAACTTCCCACCCAACCCTTCAAACCTTTCGAAAAGAGCCAAACATACGTATTCCCAACGGCCATCGCAATGCAAAGCCCACCGTCCCGTCCCAGCAAAATCGCATTAACCGCCATCATCGCATACCACAGTACAGTGATGGCAACACCATACTTCTCCAGCGAGCCCCGGAATATCCCCCGTCTGTCGTGCACGGCGTAGGCAATTGCCGCGAGTAATGCGAGTGTTATGGCTGTGGGAACTGCGTTTATGCTGGGAGGGTTTTTTTTTGTTAGTGGAGGGGAGGAATGGGGGAGGGGGGGGGGAGGAACCTGCAGGCCGATCCGGAGATGCCTGTTTCTAGCGCTAGGAGATAGCAGAGTATCATAAAGATGAGGTGGAGGGTTATGGCTCCCGTGTAAAATGCGCGATGGCGGGTGAGGGGGGTTTCCGGTGTTGGCATGGTGTGTCTAATCTAGTGTCCGTGGTGGTGGTGAGGATATTTCGATTTCGATTTTTTTTTTCTTCTTTCTTTCCCTTTATTTGTTTGTCGCTTCGCTAGTGGAGCCGAGTTGTTGGGTGGAATGGAGAGCAGGAGATGATGAAGTTGAGGTGCCGAGTCAGTCACTCGGCACGCTACGATCCACGATGCAGGTTTCCGTGCTGTTGGCCCTTCTCCCCCTCCCCCCCCACCCCCCGTCTAACATTGGTGCCATAGTATGGCAGTTTTTATCCGAGGATTTTGGCTTTGTTAATGACACTTGTGTTCAGGTTACGCTCTTTAGGTCATTATTTCTCACTCGGGAAGTGGGAAGTAAGTTGTTTTGGAATGGACTGACTGTATACCGGAGACCTGGGGGAGCACTTTATCTTATCATATCTGAGAAGGCCGGAAAGATCCACTATTCATGCAGTGAAACAGCGACATATACTGGCAGCGGAAAAGGGATCAAATTTAATGAATGAAAAAAAAAACAATAAGGAAGAGAGGAGAAGATAGATGAGAACCGGACTGCATATCATCCATTGATCGAGCAGCGACATGGGAGAAAAGGTAAATAACACAACTCAAACTCGGACAGCTCTAAACCTAGACTAAAAGATACTAACCATCTTTGTCCTTACTCAAAGACGTAGAAAGTACATACTATCCAAAAGTACTATTTCAACACGTCCTGGCCGAGGCCCAAGGCGGATTCCAAGACATCCCCCCACAACACCTCCGAGAATGAAACCCCCCAAGTTCACTTCCCTATCCCCGGAGGTCTTTCCAAGTATGAAAAGAAAAAGAAAAAAAGAAGAAGCAACCTCCTACCCCTCCCTCATTTACAAGTACATACTCCACGTCACCCCCTTCTCCCTTTCCTTTCCAACGGGCAAACTGCCATTTCCCAAGCACCAACTTCGAACGTTTCCCAAGACCACCATAGCTGGGCTAAACACGAACACCAGAATCCAAGTTACCCCACTGGGGTGGAAAGTGGGGAAAAAAAAGGGAGTCAATAATTCAATTAACAACTTCACCACGAGAGTGTAGTACATGCGCTACGGTACCCGGGTTCGTAAGAAGAAAGGCGCAGAACCGAGCTCTCTCCCCCGTAGGGGCTTTCGAACGGCAGCCGACACTAGCAATTGAATTTTCAAAAGCCCATCGGTGCAGGCAATCCTATCATGGTAAGCCTGGATAGTATAGGATGGGCGGAGCCTTGGGTAATCATCGGGGTACACGGTAGGGCGGCGAGTCTTATACAGCAGTTAGGCCGGAAAAGGCGTTGTCTTTTGCTAGTGGCAGCGTGCCTAAGGGGGGTCTCCTGTTAGTCTACTCCCGGCGCCACTCAAGCTCCCCAAACAATTCGGAAATGCCATACCTGCGATCATGCCCTTGGTTTAAATGATAAGCGAAACTGCTTTCATATGTATCAAACTTATGAAGGATAATACTATTCTAAGGGGGGGCACCCCAAATTTACACTAGCCACCGGTGGTGGAAATCGGGTTCGATATTAAACCCAAATCCTTACGCGCTAGGGATATAAGCGGGAGTTTTTTCACATTGAACCTTTCTTCCCCTTCTCTTATCATATGTTTTTCTTCCCTTCCTAGGCGGTGCAGTAAGATCATCACATCTTCGGCGCAACACGCCGAGTACGACAGGCTGCGAGTTGTGTAGATAAAAGTAGAAGGGCTTTTCCCACGCCTAATACAAGCCAGAACAAAAGGCCCCGACTGTTCTTTCACGAAATATCACTCGGTAGCTTAGCAGCGGAGACTCAAAGATGGGAAACAATTTTCCTCAATTCCAAAAACTAAACATGCGAGTACATAAATTTTTTTCTGAACCGCCAATCGTTCGCACAAGAGGCCCTATTTTCTCCGCCATTTTCTGAAAATCAAAATCAAAAGCAAACCGTCATCCCTTTTTTCCACCTCCGGTCCATGTGAGACCTCCGTTACAGCCAGCAAAACAATAAAGCAAACAAAAAGTTCCATGAAATCAAAAACAAAAAAACAAAAAAACAAAAAAATGCAAAGCGTAATAACCCAATCAAAGGAAACAGAGTGAAAGGTCTGGCAGATGCCGGGCTTTCCACCCTCGAATTACCCCCAGCTGATCTAGCCTTCCCACCCGATCAGCACTGGAAGAAACAGCCTCTACCACGAGGCTCGGAGGAATCCGTAGAATGCGGGGAAGTCGGCTATTCCATAAAGGATGAACAAGATTCACCAATCACAAATAGCCGGCTCCCCCGTAAACGAAGGATACCTATAAATCACGTGTAAGAGACTATCCATTCGGACAAAGATGCCAATATTGGGCATGAGAAATTGCTGACGTATCAGCCGAAAAGGTTTCAGAGGGAGTGACTAGCTCCTGCCGCGGCGCGGATAGAGGGCCGATATCTCCGGGCCCTTGTGGTCCATCTCCGGGTGCTTCCTACGGATATGATCCCGCATATTATCGACGCGGCTCTTAAGAACCCCACACCCTGGCGCGGGACACGCGGGGTGCCTCGTGGTCGCATGGCGAGTGTCATAATGTCGCTCGCGGTCTTTGGCATTGGACGACCGGTAGGGGCAGCCCCTGACCCGGCAAGCATACGGCTTCGTATGGGACTTGTGGTGCTTCCGGGCGTCGCACCGCCGCTTGTGGCCGGGGTGAGTGCATCCGGGCTGGGGACATGCCCATGTACGATCCGGATTTTGGATAGGCTCCGGGGCGGGAGGTGGTGGGGAGCTTGGCTCCAGAGAATTTGGGGTCTGCGGGATCTGGGCACTAGTGGAATGGGGAGAGTGTGTGTCCACAGATGAGGGGGTTTGTGGGATTTGTCCACCGGGGGAGAGTGTTGAGAAGGTTGTTGGTGTATCCACCGGAGATGGGGTTAGGGAGGGTTCAAATGAGAAATAGTGTGCTTGGGAACCGTTCTCAAATCCGCCCGCGGGCGGCCACAGGGGCTCCTCGCAAAGCGTCAGCGGCGACGAATGCTGTGTATCCAGCGGGGAAAGATGGGGTGTGAAAAGGTCCCCCATGAAAATGGTTTGGAGATCTGCAGACATGTCTGTGGTATATTCGAGGCCGGGGTCTTCGTAACCAGGGATCAGCATCCCGTACGTCGCATCCTCCCAATGGGTTTGATCGTATCCCGGAGGGAGATACTCCTCAGGGGGAGTGTGGGTTTGTTGGTTGTAATCGGACATGATGATAATGGGCGGGGCCCAGGAGGTAGAAATTGATAGGCGCAGTGAGCCCACAGGAGCGGGCAAGGAGAGGCTTCTTGACGGAAGGGAGAACGAAGAAAAAAAACGCGGTGGCTGTTATAAGTATAACAAAATGTTTCAGAGCAATTAGCTCGTAGATGGTTTCTGCCTTAACCGTTAGACTCACAACCGATACACAACGTCAGTGGGATTACAGGAAAAACATACTTAATAGTGTAGCGAGGTGGTTAATAGTGTAGCGAGGCAAGATCGATGTAGCTGTTCCAAAGTATAGGGGGGTTGGAAAGCTGAGGGAAACAGCGGTAATAACCAGCATGCTTCCTTCGGGTTTGCAGTGTATCGCCCAAACCGCCTGGTTCAGAGGAGGCTGCTCCGTTCATTTGACGAGGAGTTCTCAGCCTAGGTGATTTTGAAACGACAAATTCTTTCGTGGAGTTGAGGAGAGCACCGGCGCAAGCACCGCGTGGAATCCCCAACGCCGCCACGAGAAAAGTGGACACCGCGAGTGGTAGAAGCCAGAAAACAAGCATGTATGACGTGAACCGATTTGCATCCTCCGATCCGCCCGTTATTGACCCAACTGCAGAACCCCACCCCTTGGATGGCCCTTTAGCGACCGACGACCGCGCCCCAATCCCCCTATTCAAACTAGAATCCCCGACGGCACACTTGCAACTTGAACAATCCCCTGAAGAAATATCATCGCACGACACGATACCAGCAGGGAACAGGACAAAGTTGCCGAAGCAGGCCCCGTCGACCCTGTGGGATTGATTGTGCAAAGATGTCGCCTCGTTTGGAGACCATTGACATTGAGCGCACTTTGAAGGACATGTGGTCGAGTAGCTCGCTGCGTGGAGCCTCGAAGAAATGGAGAGATTGTGGATCAGCTGCCTAGCAAAAGGAAGATCCATCAACTGAGAGGAAGTGATGTGAGTCTCCTAAACGCCCGTTAGTAAAGCTTCACGCACATAGGGAGGCGTGTACACACAGAGGAGCCTGAGGTAAAATGGGAGATGACATGTAGTGATTTCTGGACTTGTGAGGGAGAAAGCAGGCACTGTGAGTCATTTCCAATGACAGTGGTCTCCGCGTTGACAGGACAGGGCTCGCTGGGAAAACTGATTGTCACGTATTAGTATCGAATCCCTTAAGACGAGTGTATAAAAGAAAGCAGGTCTCCATGCAAACTGCCGGTGAATTGGGGGGTTTCCAGGAGGGGAAAAGCTGAAAAGCTGGATACATACTTGGGGCTCATTGCTCCGTGGGCGGATGAGACTCCGAGGCCCATCCGAGTGGCCATTTTGAAACGGGTATGTGGTCGATGGTACCCCGATTGAATCATTGGCTAATTTCCAGGTTGGGAAGGGAAACGGGTTGAAGTTTAGGATAGTGTAGAAGAGGAGGGTAGATGTAGCGGAGGGGAATAAAGGAGCGACTAAAGGGTAAGTGAAGGAGGTGAGTAAGACTGTTTATTGAGTTGGGTTGGGTTGGAGATGAAGAGGAAAGGGAAAGGCTGGGGTGGTGGTGCTTCTTTTATGGTAGAGAGGCTCTGCCGAGGAGAGCTGGTTCTTATTCAGGCCCACAGCAAAGGTGGGGACGTTATTATCTGATTGGTTACAATTAGTTGAGGGGCGGCGGCTATCGCCAACTGGAGTGCAGGGAAGATTAAGGACACCCGTGCTCGCATCTGCCTTGTGCAGTTAAATACTCTAGCACTACGGGAAGCTACGAATCCACAATTGGAAATACTCATGTGGTACAAACCCCCGGAATCCCTTTTCCAGTGGCAGGATACAGTATGATACTGCACAATCTGGCAGCAAGATAGGGAAGGCAATGATAATGAACCATCCTTCGACCATTTTTTAGGCCAACCGTCATCCAGAGCAAACAATTCCTCCTATTCCAATCTGTTCTCCATCTCCCATTCGCAACCCATCTATCATACAACAATTTTCTGACAGTGCCGTAGAATCCATACCATGCCCCACAATCTATCCTGCTCTCGTCCGACAAACCCCCGCTTTACCCTTACTTTAATACCCAAACTCAAGACTGAGTCAAAGCGTCCAACCGGTTGACAGCCCGCAAAAAGAAGGAACGGGGCGAAGTAAATCTCGATGGACTGGCGAACAAAAGGGGAAGTGCAGTTAGAAAGAGTGGAATGTTTGCTTGCTAGCTAGAGTAGTCAAGCTTGAAGGGTCCTCGAGCTTGCTATTACAAGTTAGCCTTGTAGAGGCTTTGACGTCCGCCAAATCGACCCCCTCCCCCGGCCCCGGCCCCATCCAAGTGATATGCATGTTGAATCGAGTGATCCACGGCTAGTATGACGGTATGATAGCATACAAACTCCTCCTAACTTGCAAGTGAATTGCCTCGTGGCTCAACCCCCCCCCCCCCCCCAGGTGTTTTTACTTTTAATTTTACCCCCATCTCCCCAGAAAGGTGAACTTGGTATGCTGGACCAGCGTGACTTGGAGTGTGATACCGTAAAATTCGACACCTATAAGGGCACCTCTATAACATCGAAATCGTGCACGGTACCTCCACCACGCAAACCCCTACAAAAATTTCCTTTTTTCTTTCCCTCACAGAGCACAGTACTAGTAAAGCTCATACCCCGCTCCGGCCCCGTGACAGCCGCAGGGATGGAGATTTCCACCAAGGAATAGTAGTGCCCCTCCACCGCAAGTATTCTGCACTCCCCAGCGGCCCTTTTCCCCCAAAACTTGCTTCTCCGCCGAACGAATGAACAAAAAAGCACCATACGGAGGCTCGACCGGTTGGCATACGGCCAAAAGTCCCGAAAATCAGAGGAAATCATTCGCCCGAATGTAATATATTCTTCGGGAAGCTGCATTTCATATCACGGTGACCAATCCGTTATGAACCGAACCGATTGCTTTTCTGCACTTTTTTTTTTGCTTTTTGCTCTGGCTTTTAAAAAAATTAAGGCTGCGCTCTCTTTTTTATCGTTATCAACATCATGTATAATACAGATTTTTCTGAGTCTGCAGTGCTGTCGGAATTGGGAGGTTAAGCTATCATACCTATAATAATTATCTAATTACCTACCGTAGTGCATTTACTTCTCCTCCCTTAAGCAAGGCCTGCCAAAGACCTATCCCCGTCGCCCTCATCCCCACCATCATATCATATCGTGGCACCTTGTTGACGTTGACTCCCCGATGAAACCTGCTGCCCCCAACCGCATCCACATCCACATCCAAAAGCAGAACAGTGCATACCCAGCAATGACTTACTGCCAACGCGTCTCCCAACCAATGCTTGGACGTGTCACTAGCTCCCCCGCCAAGCAAAATCAGGCTCCCGCACATATGGCACAGTAAGTGCAAATATTGTCAGTCGAGTAGATACTCTTTCATTTTTTTCAGGCGGCATCCATGCCCGCTTGAGTGTAAATATTGTACCATGCAGTGCCAGCATTGTGCGTTACTAGAGACCTCTGAGATTCTAGAAAGCGCAGGAAAACAAATCGCACGGATCGATGTGATGTTGGGGGGGGCCGGGCGGGAAGCCTAATTCAACACGGTAGTGGACGCGTACTGAGTGCTGTACGCAGACAGTACCGTAGCAGTGCTGGTAGGATATGCTTAATTTTTTCATTGCGGGGTGGCGATGCTGCCAGAGGCCGAAATCTTTGGTTTGCTGGTGGACGGGACGAGAGTCGACGGAAGATGGTTGGTTGGTTTTCTCAACTTGTTTGCCATGCTAGATCCAAGTGAGTTAATACTTCCATCTGGGGCACTTGGTAATTTACTAATTTACGAAGCAATCCTAGAACTTCCAAATTTACTATTATCCCGCCCCCACCCCTATCAAAAATCCATCCACCGAAAACAATTCCAACTTACTCGAGCACGGTAGTTTACATCGCACAGCGTTGCCACTCTCCATCCGCCAAACCATCATAACAGATCACTCACTCCAAACCTTAGCCCCAACCACTAGAACCCGGCTTAGAGGAGAAGAGGCTGGGGAAAAAACCTTATTTCCACCCACTCACTCGCTCACCTTTTCCGCACTTCCCCTCCCCCACGGACCAAGCCCGCCTGTGCGGGTACTCTGCAAAGGGGCCTTACAGATCACATCATTAAAAACAAAAACTACACTACAAACCGTTAACTTGCCCATCGGTACAGCGGGGAGGCTGTGCGTGACAAAAGTAAAGAAACACTTGGATCTCTGCAGGTCAATCAGCAGTGGTATATCTGGCCGATTCGCCGCTCCATGATCCGCTATTCGTCAGGCACACACACCCGCGGCCGTTGAAGGGGGCACTTTGAGCACGTCGTTGCGAGAGATCGAGGGGGGTGCAAACGGCTAAGCCTTGGTAACACTCGACGGAAATGTTCTTGTCCCAGATTATCCCGCGCGGGAATGGGCCGGGGGAGAGGGCGAGAGAGGTCGTTTGCTCCGAGAGGGTACGGTATAGTGCATGATGCTACTACAATATGTCATATCTGGATCCTCGGTGTCGCGCGGTATCTAGTCACTTCTCAAGGAAGCATAGTTTAACTATTAAGGTTAGCACTTCAAGGCTTTGTCATTGTATGCCGCGCTAATTACCATTTTACTGCTCTGTCATAGAAACCCTACTCTGGGAAGTACTGTATGATACACTACGGTACCTCATCTCCCGAATATCAGCACCAGGCAACGACTGCTACTCACCATACAGCCTCGTGGCGCACTGGGCTATTTCCTAGCTATATACTATCATAACGAAAATTATAGCTCAACCTTCCAAACATCTATATCTGAACCTTCTGGAAAGAGTTTACGCCACCGATACCCATATGATATCTCCTCTTTTCCTTCACCGCCCTGCCCCGCCCGCCCTGCCCTGTCGATCCATCGCTAGTCAATGACTCCCAGTTTAAAAGAGAAAAAGCAATAATACTGCGGAAGTAGACTCCTCCTTGCAGCATTCTCCGGGGTGTAATTGCACTAAGGATGAATCGATGTGGGCCGATATTGTGGAGGTGGGGTGGGGGGGGGGGGGTATGGAATTGAATACTTGGGTGAGAATTGAGCCAGACCTTGAGTTTCTGGAGGGTGGGAGTCCTAGGTGACTCATAGGGTTTGTCCCCTAGTGCCCAGGGATGGGATTGATGCTAATAGTGGGTGGGCACTCCGCTTGGTGCCGTATATTCTCATGAAAGTCGTAATGGCGCTAAAACTAAGGTGAAACTAAGGCAGCCGAACCAACAAGAAGGCACGAAGAACTCCGAGTCGCCACAGTTTAAACGGATAGAGAGCGGCGATTGGGCAGGTTCAAGAAAATCATCACCAGCGCCATTCCGACTCTGATGAGATTCTACACCTTCTCGAAGGTTATATTCTCGAGTTGCGAGAGCGGCTGCATAAGAATAGGGACAGTTACATAAAATAGGGGAGTGTGCTCATGCCCGAGATAAGAATTAACCTGAAATGGAAACTGTGGCCTCAAGACAAACGGTCGAGGCAAACCTAGGAATGGTATCCTTTTTGCGGTGGGTTACCTCAGGTTTTAATTAATTACCAGCACTCGCAGGTCACGCTGGGTGTAGCTGACGAGTAGGAAACGCGGATACCTTTAGCTCTATTCGCTCCTCTTGTGCTTCTTGGCCGAGCGATTAGATACACCATATGCCCCTATAACGCAACTTCTTCTGGTACTGGTAGTAAGTACTCCACGATTGAACTATGAAAGTATCGGTATGATATTTGGCAGATAAGTCTCCAGTTCCTGTCGTGAGGGCCCACACTATCATTAACACTCTTACAACAGCCAGCCGCATACTCCCCGGACCCCTAGGACATTAAATGTTTCCCACCCATACAATCCGCCTAGTAAAGTACTACATCAGAACGCATGTATACATACATACATACATACACGTATCCCTAACACACCTCACGATCATGTCAATTACTACGAATCTTCTCCATCGCCAACCCAAGCTACCTCCCTACATCATCACCCCTTCACCGCTGCCTTATCACTATTTGATACCACATTCCCCTTAAATCCAAAACTCCAAGACCCCCTCACGTCTACCAGTCCATCATACGAGTAGAAGAACTTTAGTTACTCGAACAAAAGGGGAAAGAAAAAAAGAAAAGAAAAGAAAGAGACAGTGCAGAAAGCCCTTCAGTTCCCCCTAACAGCCCATGTATTTATTTCCAATCCCTATGGAGTGTGTATTCGTACTCACACTAGTACATACGGTACATAATTATGATACCATTTTTTCCCCCTCACTCGAGCTCGGATGCTTGTCGCGCCCGGATCATACAACACTCACCAACCGCTCCACGAATACCAAACCAAGTGTGATACCACAGAATCTGGTCCCCACTGATAGATAGATAGACCCTTCGTACCATGCCCCTACGTAAAACCCCGCACACACAAACACCAGCAGCGCAGTAAAGGCGCGTCGGGAGGGAGGCAATTGGGGATTCCGGAAAAGGGTCAGATGCCCGACTTGGATTGTTGACACACCTACATCCACCACCAGCATGTAGCTAATGCCATGATAATTGCTATGGGATTTTACCCGGATGGAATTGGGACGGGAGCTGCGTATCTCGAGGACTCCTGGGAATATCTGTGTTCCCGAGATCAACCCTCCGTAGAAGCTTGAAGCTCACTACTATAAGTCGGGGACGGTAGCAAATGTCCGGACGTAGTGGCGGTGAGCAGACTCGAATTATCAACCGCTCTGGCGTGACGTGGTGGCGATAGCTATAGTACCATAGTTGGGTACTTGTAACTCCGGAAGGAATTATGTTTGTGGCGGGCCGGGCAGAGGGCATGTTTGGGCTTTTGCTTATCGGGTTCTTGGGCGGGTTGGTGGTTTACTGTGTGAGAGATGGTTATATCATATCATAGTAGCTACTTTGCTTCTTCGTAGGGAGTAAGGTACCGTAGAGCACGGCGTTTCGGTTGCTAGTGTTGTGTGGCGGTGGTCCACCGCTATCTAATTTTATTTACTTACTCTATCCATGCCGCATAACGGTTGCTGGTTGGCGTTGCCAAAGGCCACAATAGGGGGCTCCGATACTTCGCAGGCATTTGATTCGGCGTACAGTTTCGCGGCGCTCAATTCGAGTCACATCCATTCCCGGGCCGCAAATCATCCTAATGCCAACCGGCAGCCGGCTTATCTAACTCCAGATATTGGAAATGATCTGAAACACATAAATCCCTCTCCCTTCACCGAGTACAATAAGAAAATAAATTTCAGAAAGAGGTATAAAAAAAAGGATACACTTCATTACAGCATTACAATACTGGCGTCAATACCCTAACCTGCTATACTCCTCCCCATATCTCCATCATCCACATTCTCACTCATCACTGTATCTCCACCCTTAGCGTTAAAAACATAAGACTCCATTTTGTGCTATCGTGATTGGACAAAGGAAACAGCCGCTAAAACATGCATGCCACAAGGAAATTAACAGAACCACCTAGAATGACAACTTGTCCTTAAGCTCATCTCCCCAACGGCTCCAGGGGAATGCCGATGGCTTCTCTTCCGGCTCACCATCGTCCAAGAAGGTCTGGAAGGACTCCGAGTCTTTGGCTGAATCGTCGCCCTCTGCGGTGGAGTGTGGGTCGTTCTCTTCGGGGGATTTGTCGCCAGTAAGAGTAGTGAGATCCGGTCCTGAGTTTTCATCGGAAGTTGGGTCTGCTAATCCCTCCGGCTCATCGTCGATTGGATCTTCGAGAGTGAAATCGTCGAGCATAGGCAGTGGGCCATCGTCGCTCTCCTCTTCTAAGAAATCTAGACTGCCTGAGTCGAACATGCCTTCGCCATCCTCGTCTTGCTTGTTCTCATCCTCATCCTCATCCTCAACATCTTCGGGGATCTCAATGTCAACCTCTGATTTCGGTTCGTTCATATCGACTTCAACAACCGGAGCAGTGTCGTCTTCTGCAGAGCATGTCGGATCAACCTCGCCGTGATTAAACCAATTGACTGAAACGGAATTTGTCGCAACACCAACGAAGGATTTGAATAGGGTGAAATACAGGAATAGTAGAAGATTGATGCCTGCAAGAATTTTGACAGCTTTGGGATTTGTAAGCTTGTTAAGATAAAATTTGGCATTTTCGACGGAAAAGTGGTCGATTATGGGAAGGCGGGGTGGAGCACGGCGCTTGCTCTTTCTAGAAGACTTCGGCGTCGAAAATTTGGCGGCGGGTGATGTAGACACGTCCGGTTGGGATAGATGCCTAAGAATTCCACTACCGCCGTTGTTGTGGTTGAGGTTGCCTTTCGCTCGATCTGATGGACCACCACTATTACTCGAGCGAATTCCACAGCGGGTGTTGCGGTTGGCTAACGGGCCATTGCAGTCGCCCTCAATATCATTGAAGTCGGTCGCAACAAAAGCCGATGATCCGAGTTCAAGAGGAATGGGCGTGGTAACGGACGCAGATTTACCGCTGAGACTACTACCACGGGCCATAGCCGCAGTGATAGTGGATGAAGGAGAAGAAAGACCAACCCCCCACTTATTTGTTCGGTCGAAACCACGAGGCCAAATCTCGACATCAATCCTTTCCATTTCTGACCAGACTCTCTTCCACGCACCGGGAGTCATCAAGCCATTGGAAGCATAAACCCGCAGTTGCCATGGCTTCTTCCCGGGCGTCGAAGGAACGTTCAAGGCCTTCTCCCAGCTTGAATCCTCTTCTTCCGCTTTAGAAGCGGTCTCTTCCAGGGGATAATCATCGTCATCCAGACCTAGGCCGTCTAAAATCATTTCCTCCAATAGGTTGTAATCACCTCGGGGATGTTCTACCAGCAGTCCGCGCTCAAAGGTTGTTGGGGTGATGTGCTGAAGGACAATATCCTCAGCGCCAGGGAGTAGAAGCAATGTGATGTGAAGAAGAACAAGAGGTGCCTTTCTCTCGTGTTCCCGAGGGTCGTAGGATCCCGAAGATGCTCTTGATGCGGGTGATGGCCGAGTATACAAGCGATGGCTAAGAGCAGATTTGACGGAGGCCGAGCCCTGACTCCGTCGAGCACGTGAGGGAAAGAGGGGTGATGAAAGAGGAGGGGCAGACTTCCGAGACGAAGCCGGGGATTGTCGAGCATTAGGTGGTGGTGAAGAAGTTTGCAAGGCCTCGCCTTCGTCATCCTCCCATTGAGAAGAGGATTCCCAGACTTTGCCCTTGTGGACGAAGGTATCTTCACTGGCTGCATATCGCTCCCCTTCAAGGAAGTAGTCTCGACGACCTTCATTCCCATCTTCATCCTCTGTCTCCACTTCAGGGGCTCGATAGTTTTCAGAGCCATCGACAGGGCTTGAAACTCGTGCGGAGGACGCATGGTCTCCGTTTTTGCTCGGCGTCTCGACGGAAGTTGGAGGTGAGGAGGGTACACTCTGGGAATGTGCCCCATCGTCATCGTACTCCTCGTCACCGCCAGATTCATCCTCTTCCTTGCCATCGAAGCCGTCTATGGGAGCCAAGAGCTCCTCTTCGTCGCAATTGCTATCAGAAATCTCGCCCTCATCTTCCTCAGCAGGCGGCGATGTAGGAGGACTCAATGGTTCTCGGTCGGGGCCCATAGTCGCGTTTATTTATTGTGGAAGCAAGGGGTGAGTGTAAGGAAAAACGTGGCTACCGGGAATCTGATATGGGATGGAAGCAGACGGGGAAATTTAGGGAAAATGGAAAAGGTCGCTATGTGTGTGTATCGTGGGGACTTAAAGCATTTTAGGGGGGAGTGTGTGTGTGTGTGTATATGTGAGAGAGAGAAAAATGCAAGAAGCTGAAATGCGAGGGCACAAACAAACTTGGGAACACGGGAAGGAAGAGGTTTGGGGTGGGAGGGTAAAGGTTGATAGTTGACAGCTTTGTCGTTGTGGGGACAGGGGGAAGGTGCTGTTGGACCTGCGGCCCGTTGTCATGGAAACGTCGAACATGGACGGTTGTTACAATCAATCCCAGACACCGACCAGCCCTTTCCTTACAGCACAACAACAAACGCTAAAGAAAATATTGCTCGTAAGCTACTCGTGACCCCTCTCGGCCCTCACCACACTCTCATGCGGCGCATTATCATCGCTGCAAATTCTCGTTGCCATTTAATTACAAACGACTCTTTGCCCCGCACGGACTTCATCACCAACCTCCATTTGTGAGAAGTGACTGATACTCGCGGCATATCAGATGTTGTGACTGTTTACGTCTCCCCCCCAACCACTCCCAATTCTTTGCCCGGGATTTTTTTTTCTGGCCTTTACCGTAGACGACACCAGCTTCCTGCCCCTTCAGTAATTATCCATCGAGCCAACGCCGGAACTAATACCGTCACCGGTATTGGATGGCTTGTGGTTAACTTGCATTGTGGCCTCATCCAATTTTTCACCCAACTGCCAACAGAGCGACTGTATATGCTCGTGCAGTCTCAACCACCTGTACTACCGGTAGTACGGTACCGTCCGGACGAAACTGGGCGGGTCACGAACGGGTACAAGTATCGGTAACGAGTGATTGTTTGTTACCTGTCGTCACCAGCCCAATTTCATTCTGGGCACTGTTAAGAATGTAAACAGTTTGCCTAACACAGTTACCACAATGTATGTATTGGGGGCAACCCCACCCCAAACTCAACGCCAATCATGGAATTTTAGTAATGTACAGTAAGTCGCATAGTCTCGGTCATCTACCGTCCAACTAGAGAACTAGGGAACAGCGGTATTGAGTAGCCTTTTATCTGGTTGGCCTGATTAATTTCTGTGGCTGGCTGTGGGCCTTCAACTCGGCCGCACAAGTACCGGTAAATTGAGTGGAGTGTAATTGAGGGGGAGGGGTATATTAATGTCTATCTAACAGCACCTCTAGGTCTAACCCAAACCCTAAAAAAAATAGATTACAGGAAAAAAACAAAAAACAAAACTTTTCCTAAACGTGCTATCCATTCGTTCGGTTACTTACTAATCTCGACACCTCCAACGGCACCAAGGGCCTTCTTGATATCACCGTAGATAGCGAATTGACCAGCAGTCAAGGTTCCAACTAACATAAAGGTCAGGATACGGAAGCAAGAAAGGGGATTAAATAAACTGACCCATGAACAGACGAGCACCGATGCCGGTATATGAACCCCTAAATCCCAATTCCTTGGCGATCTTGATCAATCTGCTAGTGGTTCCTTCGCCAGGAAGTCCCTTGGTTTTGTTGATCTTTGAAAGCATGGTGTCAGCGGGCTGGGATACAATGGCAGCAGCGAAACCAGCGATCAACCCAGATCCCAGATTGACGGCAGTCTGGGCGCCGTCGGACATGGACTTCTTATCCCAGTGGGAGTAGACGGTCTCGGCAACTTTCTCGTACACGACAAATTTGGCCATGGTATATGGGACCTGCTTGAACAGGATAGGTCCGAACCCGGAGTAGAAAGCACCAACACCTTCGTTCTTCAAGATCTTGCCGAAGCCCGAGAGGAGACCAGAAGCGAAGTCGGGTTGGGAGACCAGGCGGATACGGGTAGCCTCCAATGGGCAAAGGGCAATATCGGCAAAAAATTCAGCAAGTGCCGAAGAAGCAAGGTAGACAGCCGTTCGGTTTTGGGAAGCGGTCTCATATCCCTACTTTGCCGTACACATGAGGACTTGATCACGGGTTTGTATTATTTAGCAGAAGGGAAAAAATGCTCACAAGAATGTTAATGCTCTGCTTCTTGAAGAGCTCATATCCTCCGAACTTGAATGCTCCCTGCAGGAAGTATCCAGCACATGTAGGACCAAAACCAGTCAAAAGAGCGCCGGCACCCTCACTCTGGATGACCTGCCTAAAGCCGCCAACAAGACCACGATTGTAGGTAACAGGATCAAGCTGAATGCGGGTTTTTACACTAGCAAGAGAGAAACCCAATATTAGCACTTCAATCTATGTGGTCTTTCTCCAAGATATATATAAATATAAATAAAAAGTGCACTTTTGCCCAATTAAATAGAGAAGTTCAGTCTCCAGTAAATGCACAGCATTTTCACTAGGCACCTTCCCAGACGAAAACCCCATTGTCGTTGTTCATAGTCAAGCGGCTACCCTGTGCCTCCAGCCACAGCCCAACCAACAGCTCCAAGAACCCCCCCCACACATGAGGCCTGATATCTAACCGGGTTCCACATATCCGAAGGCTCATGGAAAGAAGAGGACTGAACAAAACGAACAAGAAAAAAGAGATACTTACACATCAACGGGTGTCAACGCACCGTGGGTAACACCACAGCAGACGGCGCCGGCGAAAGCGAAGCGGGAATACAGCTGGACACCAGACAGTTGCTCCGGTTTCTTGCTGGAAACAACGGCTTCGACTGCTTTTGACATTGTTTCTATAGTTTTTCGATTTGGAGAAAAAGAAAAGTCCTTGGATGGGTTCACAAGGAGTCGTAAGTGATGCAAAGAGTAGCTAGCGGCAGCAAGCGGGAGTGAGGGGAGAGTTGAACGACCGTTGAACGTGGGAGGAGGGGAGGAGAAAGTAGAGAGAGTAAAAAGGATAGCGCGGGAGGATGGAGGGAAGGGAAAAAGGGAAAAAGGGAAAGAAAAAAAAAAAAAAAAAAAAAAAGGAAGAGAGGAAAGAAAAAAAAAGGAAAGAGGAAGAAAAGTCTTGTGCGCCATTTCTTTCAGGGCCGGAGGCAACGGGCGACTTCGGGATAAGGATCTGGGCTCTTCATACCTTATCTGGCTTCGACTGTCCAAATATAGCAGTTGATCTTCAGGGTTTTGTCTTTTTTTCAAGGCTTGGCACTTTTTGGCCAGAGTAAACTCCTGCTCTGCTGTCCTGGTTTTCCAACACTGCATTGTTCCTCTCATTTTACTTTTTCTCTGTCCATTGTCTATGTCTGCGCATATATTTTTCCTTCTCGGTCAGCTCCCGTCCAATGGTTCCATCATGTGCGCCTACAGTAGCCAGTTTCGCTTGTTTTTCACCTATCGTACGGTATTCAATCGCGACCGCTTAGCCAAAGAAACCGACGGCGGAGAGGCTTGACCGTGGGGTGAGAGGAGGATCTGATAAACTTTGATATAGTAGCACTAATTCGTGCTCGGGCTATGATGTTAGCGGTACCGTTCCGCTTCCCGAACCTTGAATCGTGAGACACCTAGGGCTTTCAAAGTTAAAAAAATTGAGAAAAGTAGCCTACTTTGGTGTTTGAGGTAAGCTTGGTATACTTGCTACAGGCAAGAAGTACCCGAACACGAACATCCACCACGTCTCTTACAACCACAGCGATTGAAATTTCAACTCAGTTGACTTGTCATATTTCTGGTTTTGACCAATCGAGATCCTTGAACCCCTCTTCTCGTCGGCTTCAAGTCTTTAGTTTAAGGAATCCAACCTTATTCTAATTTCATCACTGGAAGATAGATTTATCTCTTCCATCTATTATTTTATCACCTCCATCACACGTCAACTGCCCGATATCGGTAAAGATGGTTAAGCGAGGTTCTACAACGTTTTCGGCGACCAAGGTTGCTAAGGCGGGTTTGACGGCTACGGCCGCCTTACAAAAGATTAAGGACTTGGAGAAGGATGTCTCTAAGTTGCGACACCATGTTTCCGTCTTGTCGAAGAGGAATCATGGACTGCAGAAAGAGGTGGATAGGTTGAAAAAAGAGGAGGTGGCAGTTGATTCTGAGGTGGCTTCGCCTGAAAGGGTTGAGGAGCCTGAGCCGCTAGTTGCGGCTGAGCCCGAAGAGTCGGTAGTAGTGGCAAATGTGGCTGAGGCTTTTATAGCTTTGGCAAATGTGGCGGGGGTGAGGGTGGCGTCTGTGGCGAAGCCAAGTGAGGCGGAGTCAAGAGTGGCGCTGGTGGTGGATGAGGAGGGAGGACCTTCGGCGATCGGTTATCCGGTGTCGGAGGGTAAGAGGAGGAGGGTGGATAATTCGAGCGAGGAGGGGGAGAGTGATGAGGAGGTGAGTGGGGTGGTTCCAACGGGGCCAAGGGGTGGGGCGCCGACGGGGCCGAGGATAATGATGGCGGAGAGAGTGGGTGGGGTGAGAAGAGGAAGTGGTGTGCCGGCGGACCTGTTTGTCAGGAGGGCTTACAGGTTTGTTGACAGGACATTGGTAGGAGGACGCAATGGGATGGTGGGGGATACCTACCGTACCAGAGGGTCTTATGCCCGTGCGTATGGGAGTGGATATAGGGGTGGATATAGGGGTAGAGGATATGGGCCGAGTGGTTGAGGGTTGACCGGGGTCAGGAGGGGCTTAGGATTCGCAGTGGGCGGTGACCGTGGGCGCAAAAGACTCACATGAATAGGCTCGAGGCTTGCGTGTGGCTTGGTGCTTGGCATTAGTGTGGTTTGATATTGTGGCGGATAAAGAGTAGTTAGGATAGGGTCACGCTTTAGAGTAGCTTAAGTACCCGAAATGGAAAAAGTTTTATAAAAAAAAAAAAAAAAAAAAAGTACCCGAACATTTGGGGGAAAAACAGGGATAATTCAGGGATAATTCAGGGATAAACGGCGATATTTCAGGGATATTTCAGGGATATTTTAGAGGTAAG
>Ga0307509_10002115_pt1 | contig 32692 bp, 29 predicted proteins | sample 10_EM_MG_FD_202245 | JGI IMG/M metagenome (GOLD analysis project Ga0307509, IMG submission 202245) | Populus trichocarpa ectomycorrhiza microbial communities from riparian zone in the Pacific Northwest, United States - 10_EM | ecosystem: Host-associated > Plants > Roots > Unclassified | place...
TTTTTGCAAGGTGTTAGGAATCTCTCTTGACCGGATCTGTTTGGAATTGATTCGATACAGCCGACACAACCTGCCCACTGAACGCCGCCTTCCCAAAGAACCAGCAATACTCCAACTACTTCCTGTTAAACTAGTAACGCAACTCGAAATCCCGGTTTTGGCATTCCAGGAAACCGAAGTTTACGACATCCATCGGGCACGATGCACAGGAACTCACCGATTTCGGAATCAAGAAAGTCAGAATGATTGGGTTTGGATACAGGCCGGAAGTGAGGAGATGGATGGTGCGCTGAGGTGTCGTCTCCCAGCCAGGCTCGTGGCGCTCTTTAAAATCAGCGACTGCAGCCAAGACACAGTGCGGCGGTTGGCAGGCGTTCAGATGTTGAGCCCTGTGAACTCAGGCCGGCTCTCTGATATACACTGTCTTGTTACGGTTCAGCTGAGAGAAGATGCGCCAGAGTTTACATTGGTTGACATAGGGACAATTCTCGGCCTGGCTCATCTCATTCCAGAGGGAGACCGGCGCTGGCTCGTCAACAGCCGTATCGACTTGAGCATGTTTAACGAGATTTATTAGTTCTACAAACGGGGGTATGATGGATATGTGCGAAGGGGTGTATCTGGTGCCATGGCAAGCTGTATATATAGTGTGTACTAGTATGAAGAAAATATACAATTAATACATGAGTAAAACGTGCCAGTGATGACTACTCTCGAGAGACGCCACCGGACGTTGGCCGGCGCAGGGCTGGCACAGGGTTCACGCCAGGAGACTAGGGGTAGGAGTATGATAATTCTGACGTCTTCCGGAAGGGGCTGGCGAATTGAAAGCGTCAGGACGCTGGGATATGGAGAATAGGGAGGACGTCAAGTCCGGATGCAAGGGAGTGTTGCTGCGCAACTCAGGACGCAATAGTGGCGTGCGGGCGTTGGGGACGGACTCAGGACACACGGGAAGCTTACGGACGCTGGAACTGAACTCAGGACGCACAGGACACACAGGACGCAGTGAGGGCGCATCCGATGCATGTCTTTTTTTTGCTGATGATAGAAAGGTGATGCGCAATCTCGACCATTGTATTTCAGCCGTATTGGAGTCCGCATTGCGAAATCCGGACAGTTCTCAGTATCCGGATTTCAAGAGCACTTTGAAATGTGTTAGCGCACTGGTGGACTTCACTCTCATGGCTCAGTATCGCAGTCATACACCTGACACACTTTCCTCCATGGAAAGCTACCTGCAGACATTCCACCGGACAAACGCCATTTTTCTTGAGTCCCGTACCTCGAAGGCTACCCGCGCTCAAGCAAATCGCCAGGATCAGGAGCTAAGAGAACTAATGGCAGATCAGCGTGCTAAAGAAGTCAACCATAGAACTGTCGCTAATCGCTGTCGGCTGGCTGATCAGGAGAGGGTTGAAAGGTCTGATCGGCGGGCAGATTTGATGCCGCGTGAGAACCACTCCGACTTCATCAAGATGCACTACATGACTCACTTTGCCTCCCACGTACGGTGTTTTGGATCCATATTGATGTATTCAACCGAGATCAGTGAACTAGCACATAAGGATCAGATTAAGGATGGCTACCGCAGGTCAAACAATAATGTAGCCGCTCGACAGATCTTGTTGCACTATGGCCGCCAGCACGCCCTAGGAATAAGGTTGCAGACAATAGAAGCACTTTCGAAAGTTGAAGGTGTCATCGTCGTAGAAGATAGTGGGATGGAAATGCCGACTGTTCCAAGTCGCAGCCCACCTCGCCGGATACTTAAAGGCCGTATGAAGAACACCAGCACGCTGACCGAATTATGCACAGCCCTCAATATCCATTATTCCAACCTGATGGAGATGGATGAGATACTGCGTTTTATCAGGCAGACTGCTGCGGATGACTGGCGGTTGCCTGCGGACCCCGCCGAACTCGGGTTACTTCCAGTAGAATGATTTGCTCAGCTTGAAATCCCAGTGCCTGACTTTCAGGAAACTGACAGGTTCCAGATCCACCGGGCCCGCTGCACTGGAACAAAGGCATTCCGCAACGGTGGCTCTAGAAACGATTGGGTGTGGGTTCGGACTGGTGGGGAAGCGAACTATGGAGATTTATGGAGATGCGTGGTGGCTCGGTTGCTAGCACTTTTCAAGATAAGAAATATTCTAAGTGAGGCCGCAGCTGTCCATCGCCTGGCATTAGTTCGCATACTTGATCCGATCAATGGTGGCATATTTCACATTCCGAGCGGACATATTCAAGTCGGCAACCGGATCAATGGTCGAGACATGCGAATAGTCAGTATAGGGGCAGTGATTGGACAGGCACAGGTAATTCCTAGCCGTGAGAAGCAAGGGATAGTGAATCACAGGATTGATCTGAGGACGTTTAATGAAATATATTAAATTATTCTATCCAATTATGTACAGTATTTATTCGGCTGAGTTGAAACTAAACACTTAGGGTGGTAGTTCGCGTATTGAGTGTCCGGCTTCAACTTGGCCGGGGGAGTACTACACGATCCGCGGGCATTTAAGGGAATGTTTTAAATAGCTTGAATTGTTCTGCTTGAATATACGGCCAAGTTGAAGCCGTACGCTTAAGGTGGCAGTGCCCATATTCAGTGTCCGGCTTCAACTCGGCCGGGAGAGTACTACACGATCCGTGGGCCTTTAAGGCAATGTTTTAAATAGGTTGAATTGTTCAACACGAATATCCGGCTGGGTTCAAGCTGGACACTTAAGGTGGCAGTTCCCATATTGAGTGTCCAGCTTCAACTCGGCCGTGGGAGTAATACATGATTCGCCGACTTTGAAGGGAATATTTTAAATAGGATGAATTGTTTGGTATGAATATACGGCCAAGTTGAAGCCGTACACTTATGGTGGCAGTGCCCATATTGAGTGTCCGGCTTCCACTCGGCCGCAGAAGTACTACATGATCCTGGGCGTTTAAGGGAAAGTTTTAAATAAATTGAATTGAATAGGCGGCCAAGTTGAAGCTGGCAACTTACGGGAGAGAGTCTCGTCAAAAGTGTCTGGCTTCAACTTGGCCACCTGAGTTCTGCGGATGATTAATGCGAAACTATGCTCTCCTGCGTGGAGGGAAGCCAACCAAAGTAGGGGGTCTGCATGGCGGCAGCGCCGGGCGTCTTGTGAACAGTAAGGGAATTATGGAAGTGACCACAGGGTGCAGACTAAGAAAAAGGCAACGTAGGATGGCAGCAGACGGAAGAGGATGGAAGCCGACAGATCTAGGTCGCCAGAGGTGGGAGGGTAGCAGAGATGGCCGCCTGACGCACGCAACCGCAAGGAGTAGGCAGAAGGCCAGTAGACAAGAGGTTAAGGGGGCGGATACAAGGGGGAGGCACTAGAAGGTGGTGGGGCCGCAACAAGTGCGTCGGACGCTGTGGAGGGAAAGTGGGGCGTCCGGGTGCACCTGACGCGAGAGATGAAAGGCAAAGAAGGCACGGGAGATCCGAGAGGACAGGACACAAAGAGCGGACGCTATTCGTCCAGATGCGGGCTCTGTCTTTCCGGAGAAAAATGTTTTTTGCTGATGTTGAGAGGATTGCCGAATGCCATTGGGAAGATTTCTTTCACGATATCTTTCCACTGAACCATACCTACAAAATCAATTGGCATGTAGAAAGTATCCCAAGCTAGCTCAACAAAATCCATGCGATTGATCTCAACCGGATGTTCAGGATCTGGAATTGGCTGTCATGTAGCCTCTCCACATCCGCTATCAGACACCTATGCTCCGGCGGATAATGAGGGGAACCTACTCATCGCCAAACTAGAGCAGGTAGTAAAAGGCCTTGATTTTTTCCTTCCCCTCCCCAACTGGTTGCATATAAATGCTGTACCTGTCTCATGGCAGTGGCGGAACCCAAGTGGCATAGGTCCGGAACTCTGTCGTATATAAAGTACACTCCCCAACGTAACAAAAATTGAAACCCTCTTGTCCGTAGACATTGTAACTTCCGCACTCTTGATATAGCAACCATAGATGTTGTTTTTCTCGATGAGCGAAATGACAGTCTTATTGGAATCTCTTGCCATTGTAATTTCAATGACAATGCTATAGGCTAGAGCAAAGATACATCTCACTCAGTTGTCCTGGAATTTGTTCCGCAGAATGAAAAAATTCCTTGTAAATAAGGCACCTCACCGCGGGTAGGTTCTACTGGTACACAGCCAGAGTCAGTGGTCAGTCCCAGGAAAGACACCCCCCAAGGTGGACACCAAGAATCTTACTACAATCTTTCAATCTTCATTAGAAATGGTTACCGAGTTGACCCTCCCGATATCTTCCAAGTTCCACGTTTACGACAGAAATAGCCAACAACAGAGAATCCAATCTTGTCAATACCAATGACATCTGTTGTCAATGGTGCAATGTGTCAATTGTAGATTCCCTCAGGAGTAGCTGTACTGGGATAATTGACTACAGTGGGGAGTTGCCCAGCCCTAAGTCTATAAAGAATGCATGTGACTCCAACACCCTTATCATAAATTTACCAAAAACTGTTTCAAGATCATCTGATCGCGAAAGTGAATCCCTTTGTGAACAAGAATTCGCAGTTCAAGTTCTTGCCTGGTGAACGAACAAATCCAAGAGCCCTTCAACCATGGCACTGATGGAGAACAAAATTCTGCATATCCTGTAAATTGATGGATTGAGAGTTGGCCACGCGTGCTGGGGAACAAGAGGGTGGAGAGGCGATAGAGAATCCAGGGTAGAGACCACTGTGGTGGTTCCTAGTACACTATAAATAATGCAGATTTCTCTAGAAAAATGGAATTGGTTAGACTTAATGAGAAATCTTATTAACTTTAATCAGTAATCAGCACAACTCACTGTGAATTGAGTAGGCAGGAGGCAGCCTGGAAACTGTGGACTACTAAGTAAGTTAGAAGTGGCGGTAGGAGGAACCAGGAACAAGCTCCGATGGGGAGCTCCCGATTGAGGTGAACGGAGATACTGCCAAACCAACTACGATATCACCTTGTAGGACATCTTAAAACCCTGTTTCCAGAGTGGAGGTTGCATTAAAACTGGGTATGATACTTGTAATACTATAGGAAACAGAAAAAGGACCTAGCATCGTGGATGGTAGATGTGCACTCTAAGCCATTGACACTTCAAAATATCATCAGATTTTCTTATGTCTTCTAGCCCCTCTTTTTGTTCCAAACGGCTTCACTCCATTCCCCACGAGATCTTGCTAACCATTTTTTCCGATTTTGCATCCATGCCCGAGTACTATCATAGGCACTCTGGAGAAGCCCATTTATTGGCTAGGGATCAGTTCGCCTTGTGGGTGCCCAACTCCAACTCCTGTCCGCGAGTAGTGTAAATAGGGTGACGGCTCCCCCGTGCATAAACAAATGTTGAACTAGAAGTCAGAAATCCCAAACCTCGGCCCCGTGCCAGGGGCAACGCTGGGGAAAATGTAAGAAATACGCAAGGACATAAACCTCCTGTAGCGGGGTGTTTTCTTTCCCTCTCAAATATTTCCCAAGAGCTCCAACTTCCAACTTCTAACTCTTCCTTCGGAGCTGGGCGCCGTCACTCCAACGCATGTCGCTGGTTGTGGAAATTTTCCTCCGACAGGGATTTGGCCTTTGATGATAAAAGGCCTCCCACACGTCATTGACAGTCGTCCCCAGCTATTGTAGTTAACTTTACTCGTAATTTCCTAACGTTTGTGAAACAGACCGCTATCGCATAAGGACAAAATCTTGAGGCTCCGGGGAATTTTTCACTCATATGCAATGGCAGTCGTTTTTACAAACGTCAGGATATTCCGAGTACCATAGTTGAATTTAAGAGCAACAAAAGTCAAAAGTCTTCCGGGGAGAGACTGGCTACCGTGAAAACTTGAAAATGTCGGCATGCAAAACCACAGATTGTCGCACGAACTCTAATTGGCCAGCACAATGAGCCCTAGCCACGTGTTTACCCCGGGATTGGCCGTAATCCTTTGATGGCTTTGGCTACACACCGACTTTTTCGAGTTTTTACGGTACTTCATTAAGGTACTTAGGACTCTCTATGCCACCGTAAAACCCCGAACAATTGAATCGTGTGCTATGAAGTCCAAAATTTCCTTCTCGGGGAAGGTGGCAAAAAAGATAGGAAAAACACAGCCCCTTTCCCCCTTTCGTTGACCCTACTAAGAGAGAGGAAAGCTTAACTACATAGTAAGTTACATGGTTCAATTATTCGAGTTTCTACGGTACGAGAAATGACCAGACCAGCAGGTGTACTATACCGTACAGTCGCACCTCGCTATCACGGATAGCCAAAATCGAGTCGGGTTCCAGGGCGAAAGCATTCTCTAGTCACGGAACTTCATATGGGCGATAGAGCACCAAAATTATTGAAGTCCGCGAAACTAAGGCATCATACGACTGTGCGGCATATTATGATACAAAAGATAGGTAGAGAAGCTGCATTGGTTGCCATGAGTTTCCGCCCTAATCTGAACTCTCCCGCTTGGATTTAGCCGGTGAGAAGTCAATTTCTCCCCCCCAAGCAAATCCGGTGTAAAGTATCACCAAGTACTGTACATGTACTTGTACAGCACATCATGATAATATTTCTCCCAGAACGCCCAAGAGCTAGTGCTGACTTGAGCCAGGGGCCATAATCTCTCTACGATACATCCAGGGCGCAGCAGCCTCAAAACACCTCTATCGCCCTGCCCCGCCCCGCGGCCGTCAAGCTTCACAAAACCCAAGTAAAAGTGATAATTCTAACTGTCAGCTCAAGCGTGCAGTCCCTCCCCCGCTGATCAAATAAACCTCCGGTAAGCACCCATAGCGGGTAAGGCTGCCTATCATGTTCTGAAAGTATTCGGAGCTTATTTTTTTTCTCCTCTAACGTTGGGCTAGAACTTCAGGTTCGGTTAAATTACCATACCGAACTCAAGTATGACATAATAGTTCTACTTGTGTGTTCTCACTCTTGCTGAGCAGCTCATCTGCTAGTGAGTGTAATATTGTAGTCCATCAAATCTAATCTACAACCATACCAGAAAGACAAGTTCCTATCATGACATAATATTCGGTACATCACTGTCGCCGTTGCTGATGTCACGGTAATCTTATGCAGTGCCCGTCAGCCATAATTTAGCTAGAACGCCACGCAGTACTGACTGTACAGTACTTGTACACGTGTAAGTTACTATGCAAGCCTGTTAGTTACGATACTTAAGTTTCTATTCTACTCAGCACTGGGACAGGAATCGCAAAAGGAACTCTGACGCGATTGTGGCGCTTCCGCCAAACCACCGATTGTGATCCATCCATACGACAATATTTTTAATTTGCTCAGATACAGCGAATGCTGAGGAAAAGAAGCTTCGACAAACCCCTCGAGCTTGACTAGCCTCCTTCCCATTCGCCTACCCTAAAACCAAACCCCCAATCAAGACTCTGCCGCCGCGCGCAGGGCCCCTCAGGTAGATTTTTTTTGCTGGGGGGCGGTTCAATCGCCCCCCCCCCCCCCTGTTCAACCCAACACATCCCAAAGCAAGCTTTGACAAACACTCCTTCACCCCTGTCAATCAGTGAATCACAAAATCCGGGGAACGGCACGGTAGCTTGGCTCACATCGCGCATGCCAGTCCGGGCGATGGCCTGTTCAGTACGAGTAGAGTACGGTACGGTACCGTATGCTTACCCCTGAGATTGAAAATCCTCAGGCAGACTGCGGTAGTGCGCGTGCTGTTTTTGTGCGACAGTGGGAGGCTGAGCCCCAGCTCTGGTAAGGCCAACATCGGATGGCAACCGCGGGTACCGGAACTTCGCACTGGACCACCTAGTGGTCTATCGGGTCCGATACCCGCGCAGGATGTGGTACCGAGCTTCTAGTGAGGCAGACAAGCTGGCCCCAAGTTTTCAGATGGAGCATATTCGGCCACGATACCAGGTAATAATTGGATTGTAGCAAAATCCAATATGGAGTCTTGGCGTGGGTGTCGCAAGTGTCAGTTGATGATTGGTTCCCTATGACGGTGCCTTTGATTGGGGCTTCGCTGATTCCTGGGGTCAATGGATTAGAGTTGTCGAGCGTCGAAACACCCCCTGGGATACGATAAATGGATGGACAGAGCAGGGGAGGATGTTTGGCTTTATCCCGTTATCTTCGAGGATCCTAAGAGAGTGCTCAGTGAGAGCCTGGAGTTGAGGACGGAGGAGAGAAAGTCTGTCGGGCAAGGGTGAGCGCTGAGAGAAAGATTGGCTTCCCTGTGGGTGGCACTGTGCATGACGTATCTAGCCGACCGGAAGCAAGGAGGGGGGCTCAGCCACGCCATATAAAATCTCATGTCTAGAATTAGCATGGATATGGTAGACTTCCCCGCCGGGATGCTTCTGTGTTACCGTACCCTACTGTACTCGAATAGCTATCCTACCACCCAACTAATGTAATAAACTGGGAAAGTCTTGGGGCTCTCCCTCTATCGTATTTCTTCCCCCGTTCCTCTCCCACCCATCATTCACTCCTCTTACTTCTTTGCCCCTCCCGCACCCCCTCATCACCATCTTCCTCCTCGCAGCTTGCGCGAAGAAGAAAGAACCCCACCTCTCCATCGACTATTACGGTACAACATTACGACCAACATCTAGCTCATGAGCTCTCCGAACGAAGCCGCCCGAAGGGGCAGTCGCGGTCTGATCTATGATCCTGCAACGGGAACTTACACGCGTCCACGTAAATCGTCGCAGATGGTGCCGCCACCACTACCACCCAAAGAGACAGGCCCATCACACTCAAGCGACTACATTTACTCGCCCATCACCAAGGAGACCCACCAGGTCGCTGAACTCGAAGGCGACTCTGATGCTGGAAGGTTAGATTCGGAGGGGTCATCCGTGGGTGAGCGGAGACGGGAGAAGGAAAAACAGAAAGCCAGGAGAGCACCGAAAAAGAAGCGACAGCTCAGAATCTTATCTCTGGGTATGCACCTCTAGATTCCCTGTAAAAGCGCTACCGTATACTAATATTGGATTCGTTTTTTTTTCTTCTTTTACAGATGGCGGCGGAATCAGAGGCTATTCCACACTCGTTATCCTACAAGAGTTGATGCACCAGATATATGTCCAGACTCATGATGGGAAAGGACCCAGAACCCCTGCCGATCTCCCTCGGCCGTGCGACTATTTTGATTTGATTGGAGGCACTGGAACTGGAGGGTTGATCGCCTTGATGCTAGGGAGGATGAGAATGGATGTTGAGAGCTGCAAGGATTACTACGTGCAGTTGACGCGCTATGTTTTTATCACGGACAAGACGGTTTTAGGAGTGCCTTATGGGAGGACCTTGTTCAAATCCAGTCGTCTAGAGGAAGCCATCCGTCACTGCGTCCGAGAGAGTAAGTCCGTTCAATCAGCGCTATTTATAGAATTGACTGCTTACTAATAACTTGTTTTTTCCTCCAGGCACCAAATTCGATACGGATAGAATTGTTCCGCATTCCCCGCCTCCCACGAGTCCTCCAGCCATGACACACAAAAGGTCTGACTCATGGGCGGATCGGATATCTCCCATCCGCCGCCGTGCCTCTTCACTTGATCGTGACCAAACCCGCGGCCGACGGGGATCGAGCGGAACTCGGAAAGCGGGCAATCCTGAAGCGCCCCTATTTGACAACCGACCCGGAAGATGCCGAACATTCGTAACCGCTATTTATCAGGGCACATCGCCAGGGTCGACCACGCCACCAGTATTATTACGCACTTATCCTTCGGCGGCCGAGAGCGTTCCGTCGTATAATTGTACAATCTGGCAGGCCGGTAGAGCAACATCGGCTATTGAATACGCTTTCAAACCAATCACGATCGAACAGAACACCTTTCTGGACGAGGGCAGCGGGATATACAACCCGGCCGCGCAAGCCCTAGAAGAAGCACGAAACAACGAATTCCCCGGCGACGAAATCTCCGTATTCGTTTCCGTCGGCACGGGCAAACGTCATGAATCGCCCGCCCAATCACCCGGCCGTCATCGAGGCAGCCGCAGTGAACGGCATCACCACCACAGCAACCATAGCACTGTATCCCTCGCCCAGGAAAAGGCGCCCTGGTGGGAGGGCCTAATATCCACGCCCTTTGAAGGCTTCACCGAGGCGCGGAAGCGGCTCTACTCTAAGGTGGACGACTGCGAGCGCGTACATAGGATCCTCATCGACGGCGAAGACGGTGGGCGTCCAGGACTAGCAAAAATGGGTGTGCCGAGGGAGGACTACTACCGATTCAATGTGGAAGTTGGCGTCGGCGAGTTTGCCATGAACGAATGGAACCGGCTAACGGAAGTCAGCACGGGCACTCGCCGATACCTTGGCCAGCGCGAAACTAGCAACCTGGTGCGCGAGTGCGCTTCCAAGCTCGTGAGGATTGATAAAGCCAATACCGCATCCGCCGAGGAATCCCTTAGGCCAAAGCTCCCCGGCAAAGAAACCGCCCCCCAGTTCCCCCCCGCAAGGCTCAAACCCTCCACCCCTCCGCAAGACATCGCCGAACTAAGCGCCGAAATCGACCACGCAAGAGCAGACTGGACCTCCTCCCCACCACCCCAGATCTCCCCACACGACACGCATCCGGCCTTCCGAGTCGTCATGCCCGACCACCGTCAGCATATCCCGCAATCACCCACCGCTGAGACGAGGGCGACGTATCAGTCTATGGTACCTGAAATACAGGTGCAGGAACCACCGCAGTTGCCGCCGAAGCCTGCACGACCGCTATATCATGAGGAACACCCGTACTATAGGACGGAGATGCCCATGCCGAATCCGGAGATCAGGGTGACGAGTCCGACGACAGTGGCCGGCGGAGATAGCGACGATGAGCGGAGGGGTGGGGTTCCGCTTGGTGGGGGAAGGAGAAGGAGAAGGAAGAGTACTGGGAGGCGGTAGGAGTAGGTGGTTTCTTTGTATCATTTCATGTTCTTTCTAATTCGTTTTGTCTTCATTAATAAGCGGGAGTGTTTCTATGGGCTAGCGTGAATATATCCTTCCCCTTCTCTTTCTTTTCCCTTTCTTCCTTCCTCTAAAGGTATTTCTTACCACCCCCTACTATCTCCACCCATTCCCCCGCTGGGCCAGCCGCGGGGCTTCACCTATGATACCACTTTACCCTAGCTTAGTCTAGTCAAGATCCAATCTAGTCCAGCTTAATCCAACCACTAGTTTTCTCCCCCACCCACCACTCCAAGCAAGTAAAGCAAGCGCGATACTCCACCATACATAGACCAATACAAGTTATTTAACGATAAACCAAAGCCACATTGCACACTCCCCATTCACGACAATCCGTCTTCCCCGCCCCAAAACTCCCATCCCATCCCCTACCAGTAGAACAGTCGCCATCATCTATCGCACTATACTGCACAGGAATTACTTACACTTATACACCCAAGCCCCAGCGCAACCCCCCAAAACCCACCCTCTCCCCCACCGCCACCGCACCCCCAATCCGGGCACGAGACTTCCCCCCGCGCAAGAGGAACAATTCCCGTCCATGCATCAGATAGATAAACAACCAAACCAAGTTCAACCCGCCGTCAGGAGTTCGCCTACCAGACATTCAAAGACTGGCTAGTATATACCCGACCGGGAAAAAAAGGCAGAAAGCACGTTTCTCCAAAAGTCAGGGTAAAAGAGAGAGCGAAAGAAAGAAAGAAATCCCTCACAAATATGAATCCCTAGTTTTCGATGAAGGAAGGGAGGGGAAGATTCTTAAATGTTTATGTAGAAGATGGATGATGATGAGAGGTTGTTGTTTGTGCCATGGGTGAGTGGGTGAGTGAGTGAGCGAGTGATGTGCACAATAGTGCCATACCAAGTTTCTAAAATACTATATTCGTGCGGTACTTAAATTCGTCATGTTCGATACACTTCGTGTCATTTCCGGTGCTCTGCGTGGAGGGGTTGTACGATGTCCGCCGTTTCGGGATTGTTGTCCTTGGCTGCCAGCGAGTGATAGAGGTGGTTATGTAATGTATGTTTAAAAGTACAGTTCCGTATGATACAGTGGGTGCCGGTAACATAAGTGCGTGCCCTCGGCGGTGAGAGAGGGGGGGAACGGCCCGCTGGGTATCAACTCCCCGGGGATAGATGGGGCTCCGCGCACATCTGCATGATGGGTTATCGTAAGGTGGGTAAACGGGCTTTTTTCTGGCGAAAAGGACATCTAGTCTAGATTACCGTAGGTTCAGTTCTTCTTAGTAGTTAAGTAGGGAGCTATTTCCTAGCAAATATACTTGTGGATGGTTATGGCACGGCTCACTTGGTATCCAAAATAGCATCACTCAATGTATTGACCTCCAGAGAGGAGAATTCTACGAAATGTTTACCGCACAAGCATCACAAAGTCCAAATTATGAAGATTTTTATAAAAAAAAAACAAGGCATCCATTTTTTTCCCCCTTGATAAAACGCCGACGGCTCAAGACAACCCCGTCCCCAATTTTCTCACACCTCATCACTCTCCCCCTCCCCCCCCTGCTACCAACCCAAAACCAACCCTAACATCCCGGAATCCCCAATGCCGTCGCATTCGTAGACGCAAGCCCCACCCACGCCCTCATAGCATTAATAATCGGCAAATCCCTATGCACACGCGTGTACTTTCCGGGCGCCATTGTATACGAGCACGCGTCAGCAACATAAGCAGTATCCTTAGGCATGCCAAGACATCTAGAGATGGTCTGGTTCCCGGTGTAAAGGGAGCAGTCAGAGAGCCCGTCGGGGAATCCGAAGGCGCCGTTATCCATGAAGGAGTACGAGGAGAGGACGAGCTTGATGTGCCAGTCGGCGTCCTTACGGGAGAAGAGTTTGAGTTCGAAGCCGCGGTGTTTGGCGACGTCTTTGTCTTTGATGAGGACGGAGCCTTTATCGCCCATGTCGCGGGAGGAGGAGCCCTAGCTAATATTAGCCATAGCCTCAGAATAAGAAAGAGTATTGATCGCGGGGGGTGGGGGTAATTACAGGACTTTGTTGATCGTGGTCGTCATTCTGGACTGCAAAGCGGGACGCCGGAATAACCCACCTGCGGCAGATGGGCATCTCCTTGGGGTAATCCGAACTCCAGACCTTGACCTTAGCAGCATCTGCGTCGGAAAGACCAGCAGCCTTGAGTTGTTTGTCAAGATTGGCGTACCATGACCACTCTCCCCCGCTACATGCCAAGAGGCTAGATTCGCCGCCCATGATGACCTCGAGCCAAGTGGTCCAATCCGCAGGCATGTCGCCTCCCATCTTAGTCTTTACGCGGCCAAGAATCTGCGCCAGAGATGTGGGGCCAATATGCTTTGCGGCGTCGACACGGAAGCCAGTGAAACCGATTGATAGAAGGTCGACAAGGTAGGTCGCTATCCTGTCCTGCACGTAGGGCTTCTCGGTATTCAGATCGGTGAGGCCCAAAAGCCATCCTTTTGTAATAACTTGCCCGTCGTTCCAAGAGTCCAAGATTTTTTCACAGTGAAAGTCTGTCGGTCCATATGGGACAGAAGGAAACTCAAGGGTGGGACGAGTGCCGGTGTACGGGCTCAGAAGGTAGGCGTTGCTAAACAGGTTAGTAGGACTTCAAGAATGAGCTGGGGCTAGGCTGAAGCATACCCGGAAGTAAAGTATGGAGAACCGTCAGTGGCATTGTGGCCGGAGTAGAAGGTGCAATTGGAAACTCTATGGTTTTGAATGTCTAACAACAGTGAGAAGTTAAACCCTCGCGCGGGGGGCACGTAAACCTACCATTTCCTTGAGCAACCATGTGGTTAATAACTGCGTCTGCATAAACGCGAACACCTGCAGTGCGACATGTCTGGATCATGGCCCGCAGTTGAGCCCTTGTCCCCATGCGCGAGTGAAGTCTGTAACTGACAGGCTGATAAAGGAGGTACCACGGTCGGAACTGGTTATCTGTCTCGTAGTAGTGCGATCCCCAAACGTGTTCGGTTGGCGGCCAAATCTTAACACCCATCCATCCAGCCTTTCCAAGGAAGGCGCACTCTTTCGCAATATCGTCATACGGCCATCCGAACAACTCGACAATACCACCCTTTTGCCCATCCGAGAAAGTACTCTGCGCAGCTGTTAACGGAGCATTTTGCCAGATGAAGTTGAGAGGCTCCAGAACCAGGGTGCTCCCGTTCGATCCAGTGATTCTTATAGCCAATTGCCCGGTGAGACCTGAATTAACCTGGAAGGTATTGCCCGACTGGCTAGCGCCGTTAAACCAATATGTTAAACGCTCGCCTGTACGGCTAGCAGCATTGACAACAACGACAGCTCGGGTTCGGTTAGAACCATATTGAATGTCGGCATACCCGACGAGATCGTGGTAATCTTGGAATGTGTGAATGTAACCATTCCCGCCTTCCGGGGGGGTCTGCCAACGTCGCCTCTCGGCAGAGGCGGGGAATGTGTAAACACCACGAGCACAGTTGTCCAGCCCATTCCAATTTCCGCACCTAGATGGGACAGTAGGGATTGGTTCAGATGGGATACGGGAAGGGATAATTGCCGGGGGGGCGCTTGGTTCCACAGATCCAGTACAAAGGTGTGTAGTGGTAGTCGCGGTAGTGGGCGTCGTAGTACCAGATCCAACCGAAGTGGGGGCCGTAGCAGCAGTAGAGGTTTCTGTGCCGGTGGTAACAGGAATCCGGTAATGAGTGTTATTTCCGGGGTCATAGTAGCTGTTCCGTCGGGTGTTAGTATCAAGCTCCCAGGACCCGATTTGCGATTTTTAAAACCTACGATTCTCCGCAAACAGCATACTCGATGTAGAACTGGGTCGCGCCGATCGCTCTCCCCGAGAAATTCCACGTCTCATATCCGACCGTACCCTGAGCAGACCAGGCGGCGGAAATCGTTTGACTATCGCTCCAGGTACTCCCAACAGCATAGAAAATTGTTACATCCTTCCGGTATGCGATATTTTGTACCTGCAGAAAGTCATGAGCATCCACCCCCTCTGAAGAAACAAGAAATATCAGGGCCTATACCCTGACCGATCCAGAGAGAACGTCATTCGCAAACGCCCACGAAGTGAGGGAAACCTGTGTTGCGCTCTTGTTCGGAGGAGTAGCTATTGCGAAAGCGGCAAAAATCAGAAGTCGTAAGATAAATATTTTTGCTACAACCACTCTAGTAATCTGCTTTCTGAAGTTCCAACCCAGAAGCCTGAGCCGTGAACTCTTAGAAGCTGCTCCTAAACACCCTATGACCTCTCCTCTTATAAAATCACTCCTAGTTATCTCTTCCTCCTTACCCTGACTACATCCGCCTCCCTCTCGCAGCTAAGAAGCAAAATGTGCCCCCGCTCAACGGTCATGACACTCCATTCTTTGGCCTGCATTTGGCCGCCGCAACACATAGAACGCTTGCCTCTCACTTAAGCCAGTCTGGAAAGGTACTCACATCTTAGGTGGGAAAGAAAGCAGGCAGGCACAATATAAATCCAGACCCCGGCCAGTATCCGCGCACAACTAGTATAAACCATCTAGCAGCCTGAGAGACGTGCCGTCTCCCACCTCCGGCGCCTGACCACAAGTTCCAGTTAGCTATATGTTTGCCAAAAAAAGGATCCCGGGGGGGAGTGGTGGTATATCGTGCTGCTAAAAAAAAAACATAGGCAATGGTAGACGAGAAAGTGGAGCATAAATGTAGATGGTAAGTTACCTGAATAGTTGCTTTTTTCGCCCCTACAAGTCCCTGCTAAACTAAATTCTAGCTCCCCGTCAGCACCGCCAGTAGCTAGTATCACGAAGTACCCCAGGCCTGTGAGCAGTACTCGCAGATACTATCCCGGAGGTCCCAAAGTACCCCATGTAAAAAAAACCCCGTTGAGTTTTCTTCACATTCACCATGGAAGGAGATGCATGCTCTCCGGAATGATATGCAACCGGATGTAAGGGAACAGAGAAATGCATAGACAACGTAAGAACTGCTAAGACGTACCTACTTTTGATAATCTATTGTTTTGCAATCCGTCAATACTCCAAATAGAGTAATCCCCAGATCGACCCAAAAGTTACAATCGGGGAACCGCTTCGGGAGAAGTATAGTACCAGCTCGGTCCTCCAACCACAACTACGCCCGGCAGAAAGCCTCGGCCACAAATATAAGCCCTGTGGAGTACAGTAATAGCACAAAATCCCCGTAAGCACTTTAATATGTGCCCCGCCAACCGCGGGGCAAAAATGGAAGTGAAAAAAAAGGCAAGTACCAAGATCCCGTCCAAAAGGAATCGTTCTGCCCTACCCACTTCCAACAAATTGGTCCGACACCAGAATAGTCTGTCCCGGCGCCAGGGCAACCCTCCACCTTCTTCACGGATAAATTTCGAAAATGTTCACTCGTATTTCAGGCGATTTCAGCTTTTTTTTTTGTGCCCTTCTATGCCCTTTGCCTCGCTGAGTAGAGCACTATCAGACTTATTTGGTAGGAGTAACGGCCAATAGATCTCCGCTCGTCGAATAGGGTGGACCGGTCGGTGGGAGGTAGCAGCCTATTTTTTTATTATTTTTTTCCAGATCCCTTCCTCCTGTTTCCTCTCTTATTTTTCGTTTCTTTGAACCCGGAAGTTTGGTGGAAGGAGATGGTTAAATGATGAGGGCGGGAGAAACTGGAGGTTTTGTTAATAATTCCAATGCGGCTCGTGTAACTAGACAGGGCTCATGTAAGATCACTCGTACGTGTATATTCCACCAGGTGACCAGTGCGTGTGTGCGCACTTGCGGGGGGGGGATCTAGGCCGAAAAGAAATTTCTACGCACAGCGCCAATGTGCACTAATTTTGAGACTAAAAAAAAGGGTGAAGAAAGCAGTGATCTCTTGATTCGTATCGTTGCGGGATCCCCCGCCTACTATCAAGCTTCACTAAGTATCCCCGGCGGTCCAAGCATTAGGGTTTGTTTTCAACATTTCACAGACATCCACGTTTGGTTACCTTCATTTTGCCAAAACAACTCTGGAGGAGTGCTGGGCCACTAGACCCACCCCGGATATGTCGAAACGTTATGACTCCAGGGAAAATAGACAACAAGGGATCAGATTGCAGAACTACGGAACCTGGTTCTGTTAACATAACCTCAAAGAAAACACATCAAAATCTACGATACCCTCGCAACCCCCCGGCCCTAGGGACCCGTGGTTCCTTCACCACTGAAACTTCTGGCCGGCGCGCCTGCCGAGCCTCAAGAATAAAGCATGCAGCAAGAGGCATTACGGTAGGCATCGGTATTTCTGAAAAGGGCTTTTTCGATGCCGAGTTTTCAAATGATCTGTCGGTTTCGCATGCAAAAAGGCATTCCACCAACGCCTTTCGGCTCGAAAACTTCCGTCAACCAGCCAAGCCCGGGGCTGGACGCACCTAATGCAGAGAACAGTCGAGAAGATCGAGCTTCGTTATGCGCCTGTCACCCTCTTCTTCCACATCACAAGGAAATAAACAAAATCCTGAATCATTTGTTCTGGAAGCCACAGAATCTCCGAAAATTGTGGATTTGAGTTGTGGCCTGCGTATGGGAATGGGTTTCCATGACGAAATGAACAGGGGCGACATCCCAAGAATCACGCGGGCAGACTACACCAGCCCATTTCTCCCACCCGAAAATACACGAATCCCTCCGTCGACCACCAGCACCGACCATGTGACCAACTTGCTCGAGCAGAGCCTCACACGTCCGTGCAGTCCCAATATTTCCGAAGCAACGTCATGCATATACGATCCGGTTATACTCGGGGAGTCATTACAAAAACCTGAAAACTATTTCTGCTGATCACATACAGTTCAAAGGTTATGCTTTCCTGTTTTTAATGACCCCCGAGAGCACCTGGGGCAAGAAAAAGGGCCCGGGTGAGGAGCCAAAACCCAACTCTGATTTTGCGAAACAATCGCACATTCTGCACCGCTTTGGAAAAGTGCCCAGCAGGATTGTATGAATCTTTACCAACGATAACACAAAGATATATTGTATGATAGCTCGATTCCTAGGGTTATTATTCTTGCTCACTTCCCTTCACTATACCCCGTCCCTGGGCATTTTTTTACCCCTATTCTTATCAAAATACGCTTTGTCTATCGTGAATAATGTCAGCTAAACCGCGTAGAGTACTCGTACCGGTATAGGTTTGTAATGCAACCTGGTAATATCAACTCGGGGGTACACTTTAGAAGGCAGGAAGAAAGGACTTCACCGAGTCAGACTGCAAGTACATTGCATATGCGTGTTGAATTAGCACCTTCCCGGGCAGTGAATTGGATAACCAGACCAGTTTTTCGAGGCCGCCATCGAGGGAGGACTCTATCTGCGAGGGCCATACAGGGAGCTATAGGCCTCTCGCCAATCATTGGCTCATATTACCTAAGTTATCTCGAGAGGGCGGCAGCAGCGCTTTTGTTAAAATACTGCGCAGTATCATAAGGCCCGACCTAAGGTAGAACCTAGATCTCTGCGGCTCGGGTTACTGGTTTCTCTCGGGTGTGCACCGGCGCCACTGTTAGTACCAGCACGAAATTATATCCTGATTTCCGGTACCGGTATTGGGGTTGACTTCCTGTCCGTGGAAGAGTGATGATAGCTTCGCTAGCCCAAGAATGCCAATTGAGCATTAGAAACCTTTTCCCCGCTATCCCTTGGGCTGTCGGAGGGTGTAAAACTCGCGGCCAGCACCCTAATCATGTTTTTGGAGGTCACTCGAGGGCTGTGATTTGTTGGCTAATAATGGTCGTTTACATGCTCTGAAAAGCGAGGTTCCCAACCTGAAATGGCTAGCTACTGACTAATTCCAGACTTGGTTAGCGTGCTGATCGCGAATTTTGCTGTCTCAGACGACCCAAGGGATACTTGTACCATTATTGCGCAATCACCAATGAACTGTCCTGAATCCTCCCCTCCTACCAAATACTGCTGCCTGAAGGTTCAAAGTGTCGGGAGATAGGTTTATCTTCTCCCAACATTTGCCGACACCCTCGAGTATCCCACCTAGCTATTGCTTTTGCTCTACTCGTAATTAGAGTGACGGGGCTCCCGTGCATAAATCAAAGTTAGAAGTCAGAGGTCCTAGGCCTTGCCAGCCATGCCCGAGGCAACACCTGAAAAGAAGAGCAACGAATACGCAATGGCACAAACTTCTTGCTGTGGTGAAGTTTTCTTCCCTCTCAAATCTTCGCCAAGAGTTCCAACTTCCAACTTCCAACTTTCATTCTTGAGCGGGGCGCCGTCACTCTAATTGCCTGACGTTTGTAAAAACGACTGCTAGACTACCGCGTGTGGGCAAAAAATTGCCCGGAGCCTCAAGATATTGCTCATATGCAATAGCAGTCGCTTTTCACAAACATCAGGCAATTATCATACGAGTACTCTTGTCGGCCGCTAGAAGTTGAGCCGCAATCGAGGGGTTGCAACAACTGCTCAAGCTCAATGGCCCATAATTAACCTCGACAAAATGTTTGCGGGATTTTTGAGTGGCCGTTGGAATTCCTCTCGCCCCACGCTAGTGCTGTTATCATACCTTCTCTGCCCCCTCTTCGCCTAATCACTCCGAGATTGGACCGCCTGTCTGGGGCAGCCTGTAACCTTTCCACGAAAACACTACCCACATGTGAAACCCCCACAGATAGTAGTATCTACCTTCATGAGAGCTTAGGCAAGTATCCCTTAGTCCGTCGCTGCGCACAAAGGTTCGGTGGAATATGTCTCGGTTTGGAATGCCAAGGAATTCATTTCTAGTTAAGGAAGGATACTCTCCGAATGCCATTAATCTATTCCCGATTAAGGAAAAGGACCTCCTAGATCCCGTCATTTTCTTAACCAGATCTCTTGTGCGCACCCGAAGAACTATGGGATAGTATTTGATTACATTTCAGGTGCAGGTGTTTTCCAAAACTAGGGGAGTTGGTGGGAGCAAGACGAAGCTTCTCGGGAAACCCTACTTCTAATGTGGGAACACCAAAGATCACTAGGAATCCTTCAAATCGTTGAAAGCCTGACTCATTGTAGCACTGTTTCTAACGAGATCAGTGATGAAGAAAAGGCCTACTTCTATCCCCCTCTGAGCCTAAGGTACAAGCCCCGCATCTGCCCTAGGATTAACTTCTATTCGTCCCTCACGCTGTCAGACATGATACTCTTTACTTACCAATCTTCAGGCTAGCCCCCGTCATAGTCTTACTCTTAGCCATGAGCACAAATGCGTTCGCGCATTCTTCCACAGTCGGCTGCCAACAAAAAAAAACCCCGCCCCGCGTCAGCTACCGTCCTCCCGGAGAACTATGAATAGAGGAGGAAAGAAAGAGAATGAAAGAGAATGAAAGAAAATCCCACATAATCTTTCAGAGCCGCCATCTCCTTCATTTTCTCGATCCTCTCTGCCCCCATCCTGTTCCCCCAATCCGTCAACAACAAGCCCGGAAGTACTGCATTAACTCTGATCTTTGGCCCCTGAGTGTGCGCAAGACACCGCATAAGGTGTAAACCAGCGGCTTTAGTGACCGAGTACGCCATTGCACTACCACCAGGAGTGATTGCGGCGGCGGAGGATGAGATCAGGAATGAACCGCCGTCCGGGTTTGCATTGAAAGATTCTGAGGCGGCGCGGAGCAAGTGGATATTCGCTTTTACGTTTACCGCCCAGCACTATCGTACCTTATCAGAAACCCTTTCGAGAACCAAAAATCGTAGGACGAGATAGTAACTTTATCCCAATCAGCCTCACTCAACGCGTTCAAATCTCCGAAATCACTAACTCTCGTCCAGCCCTGTTGGCATTTCCAATTAGCGCCCATCCACTCCGAACCTTCGCTAGGGTATCATTGAGCAAACAGCGTTGGAAACAATAACGTCCACACCCCCGAACAGTGCAATGCACTTCTTCACGATCCTCACGCAGTTCTCTTCGACGCCGACGTCACCCTGTGCGGCATCCGCCTTGACCCCGTACTTGTCTGATATCTCTGCCACCACATTTGCAGCGCTGGCCTCGTCGCTGACATAGTTTACCAAGATGTTTGCGCCTTCCTTTGCGAAGGCGTGGGCTGTCGCAGCCCCAAGGCCCCTAGAGCCGCCGGTTATGAGGACGCTTTTGGCTTTAAGTGAAATCATTTTCGGACGCTTGAATCTTGTCTCTTTTGAGAGCGGAAGAGTTTCCCAATTGATGAGTGGAAGGAAGGTGTAATGAGATTGGGGGGGATGAGGTTGTTGCTAAGGAACGATATGTAGTCGCATAGTCGCATGACCCTCCGGGGGCACCACAGCATCGCGGGGTGAATTGCGGTGTTTACCCGTAACTGTAGCTAGCCGAGGTAAATAGCGCCAAGACAGGAATAATAGAGTGGAATGTTGAATCGAGTGAATACTCGAGTATCTATAAGGATAAGGAAAGGGCGCAACTGGCCAAGCTTCACGAAGGCATCATATCACGTTTGCTGAACAGTCTCCCTTGTACGTACATACTCTTAGCTAGAACAGTTTCTTATATCTCCACAAGCTATGAGTTATGGTCTACTGGTACTATATATAATGCGGACATTTGACCACACAGATTGTCCACTCTAGATTGCTTCCTATTGCTGGCGGGATAGGCTGAGATCACCTGCCTAGTGCCGCGCATAGAGCTTTCGGCTTATCCTTAGTTTTCTTCTTTCCTCTAGAGTGGAAGGTCAAAGCTTTTACTTGTAATCCAGTAGTTATAGGTGAGTTAGGGTTCGTAGTGTCTCCCCGGCCAATGAATTTAGCGAGTCTCCCCCGCATCATCCATCGTCCACGCGCCAAAAAAGCAAAAGGGAATGCAGCCCCTGATCCGGTGACTTGGGTAATAATTTATGCACCTAAAAAATGCCTTTAGAGCGATCCAAGTAACTTATCAAATTAGATCCATCATAATAATATCATAGTTTTTCATTTTATCATACCAGGACCGGAGTTCAGGAAGTCAGAACACAGCAGTTCCAACGATGCAGGGCGTGTATGGTGCCTGAGGATTTTTCATCCCCCTTCCTTCCTTCTCTGACTAGGCTCATCCGTTCTTTCTGAGGTAGGCTGCTTTGACTATGTATGGAATTCAAACTCACTCAAATATCCCATAATGTGGCTATTCTTCGACTCAGTTATCCTCTTAAGTCGTACTTAGACGCAGATTAAGGGCCAGCCCACTGCTAGTTATCGGAGGTGCGTTTGGTCGGGCGATACCTGGATATGGTAACCCACCGATAGTGCAGCAGATTGGGATATGTATAATGTTGGAGCTCAAGTAGACGTGTTTGGAAGGGTTCTTTTTGTATGTGCCAAGTCTGGTGATACCCATAAAGCCTAGCTATTTAAATTGGTATCAACAATGAATCTCAAGGATCATGGAAAGAAATGAAAGCGTGCGAAAATAAAGCCAGCAAGCCTTTCTAACAGCAGGAAAATGCAAAAGAAAGTACTTTGACAGCACCGGCTACCCGGAGGAAGAGCGGATGGCAGGATGCATCAAGCACCAAGACCGACTATAATTGAGGGAAAGGCACAGGAATTTCACAAGCTCTGGAGAGCCAAATCACAGCCAACCTAGCTTTACCGCCTCTCTCTAAAGGAAACGCCTTGCCTCCCTCACTCGGTAAATTCTTGCCCGGGCCGAGAAATTTATTACCACTATACTTTGCACCAAGAATCGAGATGACCAAGTTATGAACTCTCTCCACAAGGTATCTAACCAAAAGCATCCACTGCAGCCCGTAAACTTCCAACCTGCAGTGCGATATACCCCCGATATTTATCTTTTTTGGACTCCTGCTTCGCCGTCGATATTTAGCTTATCTATTGGCCGTAGACAGTGAAGTGCCGGATCTTAATTGGGTATCGCATGAAAACATCTCCGCCGGGAAAGAAAATTTTTTTATCTTCTCCCTTTCGCAGATGGAAGCACATGCCACAGCATCCCCTAGGTTTGCGATAGTCCAAGTGCCGGATTAAAGTGTTATGCTCCGCTAAAGCTTTGGCTGGCCGTGCGGGATCGACATCCTCGTGACAATCCCGCTTGCAGTGGCAATGGGCGGATTCCAGGCAGCGGGATTTTCACCGACTGGCAAAGATCCGGCCCCGATCATTGCCTGTTGTGAAGTGGGTTGTGTGGCTGCAGATGGATCTTAGGGTTAACTCGGCAGAAAAAAAATAATCCCCAATAATCAATGTCTCTGGGTTTAGCTAAGGGAATTCTTGGGGTCAAGTGTATCTGGCTATCTAAGATGGGGTATGAGCCCTAATTAGTGACCTGTGGCTCTGCCGAAGGGCCCGGGGATCGCCAATCTTCCTTCCGGAAATGCCACTGGTACGATATCACACCCATAAGATGGTCATAATTGGGCAGGATGTCACAAAGAGATCACCCATCCAAAGAAACCGAGAAAACCGGCGGAATTCTTGTAGAGATATCGGTAGTGCCTTTTTTAGGGCAGCTACAATGCTGGCGTATTGCACAAGTAGCTATGATATTGTACCTAAAGGAGCGATGCATTACCGTACATCCCCTCTTATTTTCAGGTCGAGTGATATAAAAACTCGTGTCATCCACATATCCGCCTAGCCTCTAATCTCGATCAATTCCTAGAGATTTAGTTTGACAAGTTAACAGGATCAGGATTAGATCAATGAGATCCAGCGTGCTCAGGACAGTCGGACCTGACCATGTGAGGGAAACACCAAGCCCTAAGGTTATTGCCTGCCCCTCGATACGGAGACTAGATGCATGGCGGAGATACCGCAAAAAACTCCTGTTATCCGCTATCTCCGCCAAGTGTCCAACCTCCGTGTTCAGAGGCAAGACCCCTAGAAGGGATTAGTATTTTCCTCATACAGTCAAGTCCAAGAGTCCTGACTGTGTTGGACCTCATTAACTGATATTCGCAATTCTGTTAACCTATCAAACTAAACCTGTTGCAGGCTGAGAGGCAGGGAACGATGGAGATTAGAGGCCAGGCGGAGATAGTGGACAACGCGGGTTTTTACGGTACCGATTCTTCAACGGCCCTTGGGTGGTCTGAAACGAGGAAGGTCATTACTAGCACTCCCTGTTTATTCTAGAATCATTTTAGTCCCGAGGGCATTGAACCTGAGCAAAGAGCGCTGAGTCATTTCAGCACCAAAAAGAGCGAAGAATCCAATTTCCTGGCCAAATGCAGCTACCGGTATCGTAGCTGCCTCTCAATCCTGCCCTGGGGTACTGGTAACGAATTTTAGTGTTTCAAACCTCCGGAAGAATGGTGTAAGAACCTTTACGGGGTGTCCGGGTAAACATCCTCACAGCGGACTTTTTTTCGATTGGCCATTGCCCCTGATGGAAAGACTCTAAGGGGTTAAAAACTAGCATTTTTTCTCTCTCCCAGAGATCCATTTTGTGGACGTTTGCACCCTCACCCTCCAAAACTTCTTGCACACTGACTGAAACTTAGCGTAATGTAGGGGAAGCTCGGCAATATTGCCACGACAGGGGATAAAATCCTTTCTGGCGCACGCAACCCTCCACAAAGAGGCTTGCGTGTCTCTTTACGCAACGACCTTCTTCTGGGTTACCGCGAGGGCGGGGCAGGAGGGGCGAGACTGGATACGGACCCAAAGCCTGACTTTTGTGCGGTACGATAACAAGGCCGGACCCCTCCAACCTTCCCATCCCTCTATCCCAGACCCCTCTCCCCCCCTCCCACGTTACCCGATTTTTTACTCCCTCCCTAGGAACTAGCGCTGCCCGGCGGAGGAGAACCGAACCTGGGAACCGGGGGAAATCAAGTTTGCCGGAACAGACCATGGTGCTATACCGTTAGGCCATGGTCCTAGCTCCAAGTATTATCTCACCCCGGGAATTATGTTCTCGAGGTTAAGGCAAAAAAAGCGAAAAATAGGCGGGATGGTAACAATCCATCCCTCCCGGCCACTACCTCGCAGAGACAAATGCATCAAAGCAAGGCGACCTCTGATGGGACATCTCGGTTAGAGATCTGCGCAAAGACGAGGCAATGAACACTAAATGGATTCTCAACCACCACGAGACCAAAAGTATTTTGTTCATGAAAAAAATCCGACGCAGAAAACTTCCGTAACAGCCCGAGACGTGCCACAAGTGCGAGCCAAATCGCAGCCATTTCGCCACCGTTCGCTAGTGGACTCCCTAGTTCTACTCAAACTGGTAATGACAGCCAGAATATCTAGCAGTGTGAATTGATGGGAGCACAATAGCGGGGCACACTACCCAGGACTATTGGTAGCTTCGTTCCCCACATTGAAACAGACCTTATCAAGCCCTGCGGATGCAGATGGGTAGTAGTTCTGTTAAGACTACCATAACAGGGCTTCTGAGGTCATGGTATGTGTATATTTAGGCACGGAAACAAACCCCTATGAAACCGCCAGATTTCCCCCTCAGACTTACCTATGCACACCCAGGGCTTCTTCTAGGTATATTTTGGGTTGTGGTAGTGGGGCTCGCAGTAGTATGGCCGGGAGCGACGGATAGTACTCTCCCATCCAAGATACGACCCCGTTATCCATTTCCGCGGGAGTGCGGACAGCCTTTTATTCAAGACATTCTGACAACAAGGGGGGGGGCTGGGTAGTGACATGAGCAGTATGACGAGTGAGCCCTTGTGATTACATCTAGAGTTTCAACCTCTCATCCCCTACAATGGTAAATAGTACCTCTAACAGGGCTGGAGAGAACACAACGAATTACCTGCAATATCTATCTGATATAGCAGAACAGGAACTCCACCGTTTTTCCCAATACACATCATTCCGTCGCGCAGATAGTACAAGTAACCTCACTACGATATCCTACGTATTCCATGTGCCTCGGCATATTCATTATCCCGCTAGGAGGTGGGTTCTGGATCTAACGACTCCATACTGCCCCCTCTTGCACCGGTTTTGCCACCAACGTTACCCAGCAAGTGTTTCAAGGTTCTGAACGAGGTTCGGAAACTATCGCTACTGCAGCTGCAAAGGAACGGACTCGAGATCACACGGGCACTCTGTCGGCCACAAGGAGCTGGAAGAAAAAAAAGTTAGATCCTACAATCTACAATCTGATCTGCCACTGCTGCCGCAGAATGTTTGAGTTTTGAGCTGGTATTTAAATTTCTGCGGGGGGGGGTGCGGGGACCGGCTGTTGGCGGAGAAGCACGTGCGCTTGTGGGCCTCAACCGGCAGTGTTTGGACCAGTATCATACTCCTGATCCCCTTTGGCCGGCAGCCCTACAGAAGGCTTGACTTTTCTGGGGTTGCTCTGCTGTATTACTGGTGTCACCATGATATCTCCCGCCGTGCCTAAGGCTCAGATGCGGCATCGGTTTGAGAGAGACTCACTTTGAAAATTTGTTCTATCATGCGAGCATCCGGCCAGCGCATTGGGAGCCTATAGTGCTCCCACGCGCTACTAATACTACCAGTAATTTTTTACAACGTGATTGACTTGCTCTGTAACTTTGTTACTGCGACAAGGCTTTCAACTAGCTATTCGATCTAGGTTTCCATGGCCCGAGCTCCCAGACGAACATCGAGCAGCACTCCATCTCCAGGCAGGCAGCAACCCCAAGACACCTCCCCCCGCTGTAGTAACCTCCAACAAAAGGAACCGCCCAAACCTCCGTCCCTATAGTAATAATAGTTGAGCACCAACTTCTCCAAAGCCCTTCATAACAACAACTATGAGCCCACTCGAACTACCGATTCTAGCAACGCGCAAAACCTTATTCTCACACCCGCATAGTAGCACAAGCAGACAGGCCATGTCACAGCCGAACAGTTAAGGCTGGTATCGATAATGAGCGATATTCTCGTATGATCTGCATCTGACTTTTGTGCTACCTCGGTCGGCAGGATCTTGGTATTGTACCCGGTACTGTTAGGAGAATTGGTGGAAGGGGCTTCGGGGGTTTGTGGATAAGGTTTTTGTGGTAGTGGTTGTAGTATGGTAATGATCGGAGGGAGGGAGGGAGGGGGGAGTTCGGCAGTGAGTTGCGGAGGTGTGATCTTTTAGTGCTTTGAGAGTGCGTCCTACGTTAGCCTAGGGATTCCGGCGGTGAACATGACAGAATTCAGGTGTTGTGGGTTAAGTTAGTAATAGCCAAGGTATTATATATACCTGCTCCACCATATACCGGTAGCTGTTGATGTTGTACTAGTATTGTTTGAGATTGCTTACTTTACTTACCGCCCGGAGATTCGATGTATAATTGTTGTGGTTCGGATTTAGCAGGGACCCCGGAGATAGTGGAAGATAGAATTTGGTATTGGGAACTGTTATTAATTATCCAATATCGTAACTGTCCCAATATGATTGTTCTATAAGCTAGGACATGTTGGGGTCCCACCCTGGAATCCACCGGGGCTTTCTCGTGGGGAAAAATGCCAACAAGGTTTAACATCGGAACGGGAAATAAGTCAATACATATCATAGAAAAGACAGGTATAATATCAACAGCCACGAAGCACATGCTCCCGAATACATCTACTATTTATAGTTCAATAGATCAACAATTCCTAGATGCCAAGTGCCGTATGGCATCCGCAAACCTCTCTACATTGAAAGAGTCATGAGAGATAAAAACTGAATTGTATTAGAGGCCTTTTGCTCAATCTCTACTCATCAGCCAAGTATTGCGTTAAGTTTTGTGGTACGGTAGAGCGTTGGCACTGCTCCTCCGCCTTATACAAGTATTCGCACAGTACAGTAATACAGTGCGAGTGCACTGGCGTTTGCCTATTTCGTCGCCAAGTAGTAACTCTTATGTTACCAACTGCGGATGCGTTCAGCAGGCCTTTTCGCTATCAAGCCCTTGGCAGCAAGGCATTTCGGAACCCATTACCCCTGATATTCGCTGGCAAAAAAAAAAGCCTCGCATTTCGTCCCCCACAAAAATGCGAAAGGAGAATTCGAGAGAAAATAAGATGAGAAGAGGCGGAATAAATGCACTCGGTTGCTATATTTTGAGGGCTACTTTTAGGTCTGGAAACCCTTCTGTGTATTATTGGTTCTGCTCTCGATTTAAGGTGGCATGTTTGTTTGTATGCCGAGGGTTACTGGGAAACATTGGTCACTCAATTCATCTTAAAATTGTAGGGAAAAAAGTGTAGAAAGCGTCAGCATACTTCAAGTAATTCCTGGTTTTTCGACCTCCCCCCCCCTTTCTTTCTTTCCCAATTTCTTTTACGTCGTTCGAGGGATAAAAGGACAAGTGAAAAAGTGTGTAAATGTTTTGTTGTTTCTTGCCTTGCAGATGGTGTGCTTTGCCAAGACTAGTTGTTATAAGGTATGATATTATGATACCCCCTGTTTTTCCCTTGTAGTCAAAAGGCTTTCTCGATCTAGCAGGGAGGTTCTGCACTTGTAAACTCCGAGACCCGGCTTCCTGTTGGATGGTACTCATTGCGGGCAAGAGCTATCCGAAAACAAGGGGCCGTGCGGACACTCGGATGGGGGCGGATTTTTTTCTGCCAATATTTGCGGATCCCTGTTTTCTGGTACCGGTATTCGTATGGTACTTTTTGCCTGTTACGCGTAAAAAACATTTCGGACTTCTGTTCCTAGACGTTGGGTCTGGACCGTGCTACCGCAGGCCACTTTGCAAAACGCCGGAAACGGCAAAGTATTACCGGACCATATTACCTGACTAAAGTTAATGGGGTACGAATATTTCATTTACCTGCCTCTTGGATCCCCTTCTCCCAGGTTTCAACATGGATGGCGGTGGATCCTAGAGTTGCGCCACATCATCCCCCCCCTTCCTTGATGGGCCCTCGGGGGGATTAGGGTTGAAGGGAAGGGGCAACCCACCTGGTAGGGATATCCACCAACCACAACCCCGGAAACGAGCCTAGCATCGAGCAGTTCACTTCGGGATCCGCCCTGTTTCTTTCGTTCGCGGAATTGGTCGTCCCACGGCTGGGATGCTTGGTACGATTCTGGTAGTAAATGCTCCTTTTACGGTATCACATCTGCCCGCTGTGGTTATCGCTGTGGGATTAGTGGCACACGCTACCGGTACCGGTTATCGTACAGTAGTGCTCCAGGGCAGTGTGCAACAGAGGGTTTTTCCAGTTTGGGCGATTCGCCGATCGTGTCCCGCTCTCTCAATACCTGAAACAAGCTGAAAATTTCTGGCTGAAATTCAATGAGAGAAGGTGTTATCCTGCACTCGAGCTTTCTACTGTTAGCACGGGTAGAGAGTACCGGCGCCGGTACTCAATCGTACTGTACTCGAGTTCTCGAGTGGATAATCACGCTACCAGTATTCCATACGTGATGAACGTACATGACAGCTTTCTATTGGTGCCCTGAAAGGCTTGGGGGTGAGATCCTTGCGCTAGAGTCTCGTTTACAGCCGAGATGCTCGTTCCTGCATATGTCCTCTCGAAAACAAACTTTGGTGTGTACCGGTATGCATGCAATTGTGATTTATCGTTTTGCCCGGAAGGAGCGGTGGGGTGGGAATACGCTATGCAAGGCAGAGGGGAACCGTCAATTCCGTGCCCTCCTCGAGTAAATTATCTCACCGGGCGGCATGTTCTTGCAAATTTTGCGTTGCACAAACTCCCAATAAAGTCTAACATTGTGCAAAGGGACCATACTCGAGTAGAGTTCTTCAGAGGTGAGAGGCCCATGCAGTATAATTGACGAATCATGATGTTCTTAGGGCTGTTCGGTAGTTATCCACAACTCAAGGCCCTGCAAGCTTTCCTTTTTCTCTTCTTTCGCACCAAGGATGGGAGTTGCTGACGGGGACTCACAACCATATGAGCACAAGTTCCAGGGGTTAAGGGTTACCCCATCGCTGTGCCTGGCGTTGTTATCCTGGACCAAATCTACTGGTTGATGAGCGGTTGGCTGAGTCCTGACCAATCGGCGCTTGAGTCAGCGTCTTATCCCGTGCCTCTGCAAGGTACTCGTACAGTTACTGTGCTCAAGTGCCATTCAGGAGATACAACAAGGGTCGTGCTCTCGTCCTTTCATCAGAGCAAATGGGAATTACCATGGCGCGGGGCTAGTAGTAGCACGAAAGTAAGCGGAAGGAGGATAATTTGACATCCCTATCAAATAGAATCACACTAGAAAAATCCACATGGAAGGGAGAGGAGGGGCGGGGGGGCCCGACCTCATATCACATATAAGCCTTCAGATTCCCCCCATTTTGTTTTCCGTTCTTCACCCAGCCGGTCTAGCACAGCTTCACTCCCACATTCGCTTCTTCTTCCTCGCTTTGTTCTTTGAAAGACAACTCTTGAAGGGTTCTGTTTGTCTTTATCCATTCGCTCCCGCAGTTTCTGGGAAATTCTCACAACTTTCCATAACTTTTGGACCATCTACAAAGAACAAGATTCCATTCTTTTTTTCACTCACGAAATCAATCATTATGAAGTCAATTATTTCATCATTTGCCATGGTTGGCCTTGTGTCTGCTCATCAGCTGGTCACTCATTTCCATATCAATGGCACTCCCAACCAGGACTGTGTTCGGCTGGCATCTTCAGTCAACCCTATCCTCGACTTGAACAGCGACACCATGGCTTGCAACGCCGTCAAGGGCAACGGAAAGACGAAATGTACAGTTAAGGGTAAGTCAAATCATCTCCGGTGAGGGTAGGGTGAAGAGCTGATGGCTGTCATAGGCGGTGACTCGATCGCTTTCGAATGGCGTGCCGATCCTGGAATACCCGCAGCCGAGTACCCCCTCAAGGATGGCTCTATCCCTGTTGGTGTGACGGACGACTCGCACAAGGGTCCATGCGCAGTCTACATGAAAAAAGTCGATGACGCTCTCACTGCTTCAGGGCCTGGTGATGGATGGTTCAAGGTCACTGAAGACGGTCTCGATTCATCAGGCACCTTCTGCACAGATAGGCTGCGGTTGGCAAACGCTGCCCAGCCCGCGGTTGTCCCGAAGAACATCCCAGCCGGGGATTATCTTTTCAGGGCCGAGATTCTGACTTTGAACAATGCCGGGCCTGCTAACATGGGGGGAGCAGAGGAGCCGCAGTTTTATACTGGGTATGCTCCACACTTCTAAACCCGCAACTGTAGCTGGATTCTAACCACCTTGAATTAGTTGTGTGCAAGTCACCGTTGAGGGCACATCTGGAAGCCCCGACGTGGAGAGAGTCAGTATCCCCGGATACCTAACGAAATCCAGCCCAGGCGTGATCTACGACATCTGGAACTCCCCGTCCGGGACCTTCAAAGACTACACCGTCCCGGGCCCCAAGCCTCTTAGCGGTAACGCCGGCAGCGCCCCAGCCCCGAGTGCGTCCTCGTCTTCTGCGCCTGCCAAAACCTCAGCTCCACCGTCCACTCCCACCACGCAAGAACCGACCGGGGATTCAGGCGACGGAGAGTCCGCGCCCACCCCTACCCCCAGCGCCAGCAAACCAGCCAGCACCGCAAAGCCGGCTGAGCCAACAACATTCTCCACCAAGGCCACTACTACAAAGCCAGAGTCCGAGACAGACACCCCACCCGAATCTGCTGCCCCTTCATCTTCACCAGCTGGTGGATGCCACGGAAGGAGACACAGATGCAGACACTACAATCCCAAAGCGTATGGGAACCAGAACTGAAACTCCCTATGAGTCTGGGCAGTCTACCTCATTCGGACTTGATCAGTCCAATGAAAATATAGAGTGGAGGAGTGTGAGAGAGACGGACGGAGTCCGCAAATGGCTATTATTATTATTATTATTATTCTATTCAATTGTAAATATTATTTTTGTAGATAGACTCTGGTTAGTTTGTCGTTCCGGCAACTTTTTTTTTCTTGGTTAGCGCGGCCCAGATGGAACTTTCTTGGCGGAGGGGTGGAGGTCTATTTTGTGATAGGCACCTATTTATTCATTCAATACCACCATCATGTGTCACGAGTGCGATATTAGACTGTGCTTGGAGGGGGGGGGGGGATTGGGAGTTCGTTTTGTGGTTGCAATTGAATATTGATTGAGCTCAAGTGAAGTGCAGACGGGAAGCGAAAGTGCAGTTCTTTTTGTAAAGCAAAAACGTCAGGGGTGAGAGAGCTGAAGTGTTGCACGGTATTAAACGCTGGTACCACTTTCACTAATAATACGGGTACGGGCATAGGACGAATAACGAAGCGCGCTGAACGATGTTTTGTTTGGTTGTGTGGGGAAGGAATTGCTGATATTAGAGAGACTACTTTTCCCCCCCCCCTTTCGTGCTCATTTTTTTTTTTGTTAATTCCGTGGATTGTTTTTAGGTGCTACCTAAGGTACATCCGCTGCATTCGGGAAGTATCCCATGGCAAAGAAACCCCACCCCCTCCAGCCAAGGGAAAACAAGTCATCCCAGGTCCCTCTGGTATGGAACCAACCGCACATATATCTCCAACCGGAAAGACACAAGACAAAATAACCAACATGATAAGCAGGATACCTGTCCGACAACCTAACCGCCAGAAGCAGAAGACAACAAGAAAACCTTTCCGGACATCTCATGACATATGAAAAAACAAAAGAAAAAATTGATAACACAACTCGCGTCTGATCCTTCATCATCCTGGGTGTAGGGCCGTCAGACAAACCCCTCCTCGCTTTTGGCAGGAGCAAGGAAACCTGTTCTTGTGAGTATCCTTATGCCAACCCAAGAGTAAGGCATTAGGAAAGGAGGTAGTAAACGGTAGGCGGGGCGGTGGTGCAACCAGAGGTAGTGCTA